>Ga0214542_1007153_pt1 | contig 19649 bp, 10 predicted proteins | sample CNSS1metaG_FD_160096 | JGI IMG/M metagenome (GOLD analysis project Ga0214542, IMG submission 160096) | Root nodule microbial communities from cowpea collected in UCLA plant growth center, Los Angeles, California, USA - CNSS1 | ecosystem: Host-associated > Plants > Roots > Nodule | place: USA...
GAAAGTAAAATTATGCTATTTTCTTTTTCATACACTTCACATTTTTTTATATTTAATTAATATAATCAATTATTTAAAACAAATAGTTTTTCTATTTTTTTGTTGTTGCATAGGAATAATTTGTTGTGAATTTATATCATTGTTTCATTAGTTAAATGAAATATCTTATTTTTTTATTTAACATTAACAAAATATTACTTTTATTTTAAAATATTAAACAATTTAAAGTAAATAAATTAAAAAAGTAAAAAATATATATATTAAGAGTTAATTAGAAATAAAAAAATTAAGAGATGTACATGAAAAATTTTCCTAATTAAACATGATGTATTTACATGAAAAGGTTAAATAAATAGAAAATACATTATAACATATGATGACAATTCAAATTATCAATACTAGCGAACACACAGCTGCGACAATGTATGTGTGTATATATTTTTTAAATATGTGTGATATTATATTAGTATGTGATAATATTATAAGATTATTAAGTTAATATATATTAAAATTATATTTATTAAAAATAAAGTGAAATATAACAGAACAGGTAAAAGAGTAACCATTGATAAACAAAGAAAAAGAGAAGAAACAGACACATATGATTTTATAAAAAGTTTGTAAAAATAACGGTCAATCTTTAAAAATTTAATAAATTATATTTAAAAGATAAAATCGGTATCTTAAAAAGTAGACAAAAAAAAATCCCTTCGTATATTTTTTATGGATAGATAATATTAAAACTAAATTAATAAAACTGAAAAAGATCGAATCAGTTATATAATTTAATCTAACTAAAAATGCCACAGATTTGAAAGTGATTATTATAATGTTTGTCCTTATCCAATTACAAGTTCTAAGTTGTTGAATGTTTAGTTTCCTCTTGCAATAATCCAACAACGTGTTCTCATAGCCCAACTAAACCAAGTCATTGATCCAATTTCCTTCCTCTACTGCAATTCTTTCCTTTCCATGGCTATGCATAAGATCCTGCAAAGGGGTCGTCCATTCCTCAATACCCCTCTGCAACTTGCCTCTTCACCTGCTTCAGCTTCTCACACATTTCCCTCTTGTGGTGATGAATCTCTTCATGTTCGGTAATTTTTTATGGTAACCCATTTGCTTGTATTCTCTATTATGTATGCGGAAATTGTTTCACGAATTATCCTCTCACAGCAAAGTTCAAATTTTGGGTCTTGATATAATTGCTCGGATTTCGGGTTCTCTTGAATCGGACTGAGTTTGCTCTTTCCGGGTTTATTGTGTTAGTGTTGAAAGGGAAACCATTGTTTGATTATTGCTTTCTGTTTAATTAATTCTTACTGAGTTCGACTTGAATATTGTTTGGATGGTGAATGCAAAAAGTTCAGAAGCCCCTCAGGAAATTTTAGCCCATCTTAGTATACAGAAACTGATGTTGTAATTTGAAGATGTTTTGGCTAGAATTAGGATAGGTTGGTTGTTTTGTGCTTCTTCACTTGGATTGGAGTATGAACTTCATAGAAAATGGATCAGAAACTCTTACAAAAACGAATTCTCAAATGAAAAAAAAAAAAAAAGTTCTGTATTTCTTTCAATTGCACCAAATGTTCACAATACATCCACTGGCACTTCGAGGGTCCAGCAACCTCCCACAACAAAACTATTTCTATCCCCCTTTCCCCAGACCGAAAACACCTATTTATACATAACCTCCCTTCAAACCACAACTATAACTACTAACAGATTTTACAGCTATTTTAATTAAAACAAACAGCTTTATTTTCCTTTTCCTTGTTTCTTCTTTAATAGACCTTTGTAATAAGAGATTGTGTCCTAACAATACCCGGCCCACCAAGATTCACCGTGTCCTCAAGGTGGAATCGGGAAAAGTTCATCAATTATAAAAACTTCATTCATTTTTGTGCTCTTTTTCCTCATGCCCTTCTATTAAGATCATGGTGGAGAGTTGTTTGTTCTTGAAAACATGATTCACACTATATTTTTCTTCACAGCGAAAACATTCTCCTCTACTGATCTTTTCTTGAAGCTGTGATTGTATCAACCTTTTAAAGTGGCCACTGTGGTGGCCATTACTATTAGCCTTTTCCTTGTTATTGTCCTTGCTGGTAACAGATTCAGAAAAAGTATTTGCTTCCCCCGATGGTAGAGCTGCATTATCTGCTGCCAGTGATCTTGGAGGTGCCGTTGTCAATTCCTTTGTTCCTATTTGAATAAGAAAACTCCTCCCCCCTCCCGTGTCTCTATAATCCTATGCTACCTTTGCTATCGTTATATTTTTCCCTTCAATAACATGAGCTATATTCATTATTTCTGAAAGATTTATTGTTTTATACAATTTCAATTCTGCTCTAATCTCCTACTGCAACCCATTCTAGAAAATCTTCATCAAATTCATCCAATCCCTTAATGACTCAGTAAATCTTTCAAATTGAGTGATGAATTCACTCACATATTTCTCCTGCTTAAGAGCCAGCAACGACTCAAAAGGATCTCCCATCAAGACTGGTTGAAACCTTTGGGTAAGTGCGTTCTTGAAACCAACCCAAGACTAGTTTGGGTTGTACGTTTCCCACCACTGAAACTAAGATAGTGCATTAATTTCTATTGCCACCATAACAACTTCCATTTTTTCCTGTTCTTGTACCCCTCTTAGCTGAAAATAGCGCTCAACTTTTCCTATCCCACCCATAGCATCCTCTCTTTCAAAATCAGGAATACCTAGTTGCTTCCATTTATCACAATTCTTGTTTCCCAAGAATGCTGTCTCCGCATAGTCTTCTTGGTTACCTTCATCAATTGCTCTTTGATTCCCAGAATTTGCTGCACTTGCATTCTTCCCACCTCTCTCTTGCACAAATCTTTCCACAATCATTTCCAACCGAGCTATGTGAGAATCTTGTTGTAAAAATCTGGCTTCCAAATCTGCATGCCTTTCGGATAATCTTGCATGCAATCTTTCTTCAAAACATACCGGTAGCTGAAATCCTGTGGCTAAGGTTTTCTCCAAAGTCTTCAATCTTGATTCTGTCATCCTTCACCATATGTAATAACCCACATAGCCCAAATCGAGCTCTTATACCAGTTGATAGAAATTGGATCAGAAACTATTATAAAAGGAATTCTCAAATGGAAAAGTGAATGTTCTGTATATTTTTCTTTTAGATGCATCAAATGTTCATAATACATCCACTGGTACTTTGGGGTTCAACAACCTCCCACAACAAAATTATTTCTATCCCCTTTCCCCATACCAAAAACACCTATTTATACATAACCTCCCTTCAACCTATTTTAATTAAAACAAACAGCTGTATTTTCCTTTTTCTTGGTTTCTTCTTTAATAGACCTTTATAATAAGAGGTTTTGTCCTAACAGAACTGTTTGTGTGAATTGTGATCATCATGCATGCATGTTTGTGGATTGTGAGTGTTATGACTATTGATATATGTGTTGTGTTATGTCACTGGGTAATAGAAATTGGTGGTAGATGATGACAAGTTGTAGCTTTATTCATGAATCATGTTTGGGGCTGATAAAGGTCTAATGAAATATATGCTGCAGAAGGAAATGTTAATATTGATACATTATTAATGTTCGGGACAAGTGTAAAATATGTGTGTACACGCTGCAGAAAGTCTATAATATTATTATGTATTGTTTGGTTATACTCCTTGCTGATTTAATCATGTTAAATTATTAACTTTTTAAAGAAATAATGGTCATTACTTTAGATGATGTTCTTTACTTCCCCAATTTTGAATGCACTAGGGAAATCACAAACACAAGAGAAGTCAGGAATGAATTTGGCAAATATCATATAAAAGATTTATCTCAATGCCTCAACTGGACTTCAAGTCCAAATTACTGTAGTCATGGCTATGTGGTAAATCGTCATTTTGCATCTGAACGCAATGATATATGTACAAAGGGGTTCTCAAGTAAGGTGCAGTTGATCTTAATTATACTATTTTTCCTGTTTGTTATGTATTTTAACTTAAATATGTTGTTAAACAAGGAAGATAGCACATACTTACCTTAATGCATAATTATAGCTGTCATGTTGAACCTATTTTTTCTTTTTCATGAAAAGTGCAAGTCCGTTATTTGAAATTTTAATTTCATACATTCAACATTGAATAATATGATGTTTTTTTTGGTAGTTATATCTAGTTAAGCATTTCCTTTGTTCTTAAACGTTTTTTTTTTGTTATGATTGTCTTGTTGTTGGAGAGTATATGACTGACACTACAATGCTTCAGCTTCTTAAAACTATTCCATACCATGTAAAGATTGTGGAGGTTGGCGCAAGGGATGGATTGCAAAACGAGAAGGCTATTATTCCTACTAATATAAAAGTTGAGTTAATAGAACTACTGGTTTCTTCTGGGTTGTCTGTTGTTGAGGCAACAAGTTTTGTCTCACCAAAATGGGTACCCCAGGTGAGAGAATCTATTATGGAAACAATCATTTGTAATGTTCCCCTTAATATTGTCATATAATCTTTAATATTACTCATCTTTACTTTTTTGTTTGGGGACTTTTTTTAACCATATTTGCATTATGTTTATTACATTGATCTGTTATTTGTCAATTTAATGTATCCAGTCCAGAGGTCTCTGATTAATCTCACTACATTTCTCTGATAATTTTGTTTCTGGGGTATAATGAATAATGGTTCAGCCTTTTCTTTGCTTGATATATGACCTGGTGTTATTTTCTTTGTATAAATGTACCTCATCTTTAAAATTGTTCTGAAACCATTCAACAATTTGTTTGAAAAGTTGTTGGAAATGGGTGATCACGATGGTCCCAGAGTTAGTAGCTTATATCAAATTAGGGAGGGTAGTTATATTTTTTTAATATATGAATACAAAGTTGGGGAAAATGTGTCTCTTTTGTCAATTAGTGATGTCCATCTACTGGATATTTGTTAATGAATGATATTGCAATTAAAATGTGTTATTTTTTGTGAGTTTCTGTCAGCTAAAAGTTCATTTTTGAGCACTATTTATTCAATGTCTCTAAGCATGTGAGTAATAATGACCTTTTAGATATAATAAGCAATTGATTTGCTGGTTCATGGATAAGGAAAATGGACACTTGTAGATAGTGAGACATGATTTGGACTACATGGCTTGCTTGCCTCATGTAAAAAAAAAAAAATTGGTGCTAGATGATAACATGAACTCTCTCTCTCCATATGTTTATCTGGAAGAGTATACCGTCTAGCTGGGTAGACGGTTTGGTGGCTAACAACAATCTGTTATTGTTGTTTTTTAGTTAGTTAGGTTTTTATTTTCAGTTCTAACTAACTTTATACCGTTATGTCTCACTTGTATATGGGTGAGCTGTATACAGTAGAGGGTGACTGGTGACATAACCATCATATTGATTGTATCACTAGAATTAATTATATCTTGTGAATATATAAGACTTGCTTCGTCTCCTAATCGTGTGTCTGTTGTTTTGTTTCTTTCTTTCTGTTCGCTTCATTGTTGGTTTCAGTCGTTTGCATAACAGTTGGGTATCGGTGTCATTTTTATTAATATATGTATGTGTAGGTATATGTGTGTGTGACAACATGTATGTTCATGCTTGGACTGCTAGCAAATATTATTGTTTGTTGAAAGCTTGGAGAAATTATCATTTTTTCTTCAAAAGAGATTTACTAACTGCATATTCATTCAAATAGTGATTAACTTGACTAAGTTTTTGACAAGGAAAGACGTTTTGTCTTCAAGCCTTTTTTTCATTCATATAGTTGACCATTCAATTTGCACAAAAATGGACAAGCTAGCATTTCATATCAGAATCATGTTTGATTTGGGGGGTACATGCATGAATTGCTGCAATTCAATATCACCATTATGAATTGCTTAATTTAGTAATCTGTCTTTTTCTTTTTTGCTTTTCTTTCACCAGTTCTCATAAGAAACTGAAAACTTTAGATAAGTTTACATGGTTAAAATGGAAAGGAACTAAAGGAGCACTAAACCACCCTATTTGTTCATTACACAGCTCTGTTTTTTCATTCTTCTGAAATAGGGATTCACTTAGTCACTCGCATGCCTCTGCAACCTTTTTGGTTGTTCTATTGCTTTATTTTCATTCTTTTTGAAAAAGAGGCTTCTCATGATCACACACTTACTCTATCTGTACCTCACTTGGAAGACACAATGCTTTGTGACTAATGATTTCATTTGGCTATTTGCGATATGGTATTTTTATCTTTTAGCTTCCAGACTAATTGTGACTTAGTTGTGAATTATTATTTGTTTTTTGAGATGTATGGTTCTATTGAGCTTTTCCAGACAAATTGTGTATTGGTTCATTGTGTTTTTTAGTGTCTTGGTCCTAAGATTTGTGGTTCAGGACCCATTGTGTTTCTGCTATTTTTCATTGTGTTTTTGAGTGCCTTGGTTCTATAATTTTGTGATTTTCAATTCAAAAATTAGTGTGGCAAATGATGATTTGAATTGCATTTTGATAACTTATTCCCCATTTCAATTCTTCACATGGCCTGTGGCTGAAGGTTGAAGTGTAAGTTATGTATTTGTCGTGCTTTCAAAATTTTTCAATTAAACATCTTTTTTTAAAATATTTAATGAATAATGGGATCTCCTGAACAACTAATTTCTCAAATTTTTAATTGAATTTAGTTGGCAGATGCAAAGGATGTGTTGGCAGCAATTCAAAATGTTGAAGGTGCTAGGTTTCCTGTCTTGACTCCAAACCTTAAAGTAAGAGTTATATTGAATGGTAAAATATAAAACTTAAATATGTCATGGATGGACATGGTTATCTGAACCCCTCTCATCCAGGGTTTTGAGGCAGCTGTTGCTGCTGGAGCTAAAGAAGTGGCTGTTTTTCCTGCAGCTTCTGAATCATTCTCAAAAGCAAATCTAAATTGTGGCATTGAAGATAATCTTGCTCGTTGCCGTGATATTGCTTCAGCTGCTGGAAGTCTCTCGATCCCAGTTCGCGGGTATACTTTTCAATTGATACTTGTCAATCTCTACTGTAAACAATGGACAGAAAGGATCTTTGAAATATTTGGTCAATTTCTTTTATTTCAAATGTTTCCACTTTGACCCGGATTGATATGGCTCCCTAATGGCATGTTCATTTACATCTGTTACTATTAGTGAGAAATATAATTCTTGGGCTGAAAAACTACTGCCATGTTGACAGATTCATTTAGCTGTAGGATTTAATTGATTTAGTGGCATCAAATAAAATAATAGGTTTTGATTTCTATTTTATTTGAAATTGAAATAGATGCTGATTTGTTTTGTTGATGACAATATATGGTGGTATTCTCACTATCAGATTGTGGTCCCATAATATCTCCATATTGAACTTACAGAAATGGTTTTTGCAGTTAGTAGAATGTGTCCTGGACTCCTACTTGGCCTTATAATCTACTAGTTATTTCTTTAAATGATTTGAATAGTCTTCAAGCAGTCTCATCTTAATCTTCAAGTTAAAATTAAAATTCATCGTATTAAATTTTATGACCAATCACACAACCTAATGTGTATTTCAGATATATATCATGTGTTGTGGGATGTCCCCTGGAAGGAAGTATTGCCCCAGAGAAAGTAGCATATGTGGCAAAATCACTGTATGAGATGGGTTGCGCAGAGATTTCACTGGGTGATACAATTGGTGTTGGCACACCGGGTAATGTCTCGCGTTGCTGTCTCTTATGTTGTGTAAGCAAGTTTAGCTTTGATTGCAGTGCTGGCTGGTGTATCTATCTGACTTGTTAAAAGGCCATGGATCAGTTTTAACCGACTTGACTCTTATATTGTAATGTTGTCTCAACTGTTTAGATGATGGACTGCACATAGATGGTCCTCATTAGTTCTTGCGTATTATCATATTTTTTGAATTTGACTTAGTTTTACTTTCCTTACAGGTACCGTAATTCCGATGCTTGAAGCTGTTTTTGACGTTGTTCCAACTGACATGCTTGCTGTCCATTTTCACGATACTTACGGTCAGGCACTTTCAAATATTTTAATTTCACTTCAGGTGAGCTACATGTTGGGATGCTGACATCTAAGTGGTACAGTCTGTAGGATTTTGCATGTTTTTACATTTGACCCTCCCACAATCACCACAGCAAAATCAACAACTTGGCCAATTTTTTATTTAGCTTCTCTAAAAAGATGGTTAACCTGAACTGCACTCATGTCCCTTGGTATAAAAATTTGTCATGTTCATTCTGAGTTGAATAAATTGGATTAACAACCATGATAAAGCCCTGGTCCTTTTCTTCAGCCAAGCAAGAAACTATTTGTTTTTGCAGCCTAAGAAATAACTGTTCATGGTTAAACATGGAGATGCACGTACAAGTATCTTATTACAGCATGGCAGAAAGAAGTATAACTGAGGATTCACAACTTCTGTGTATCTTCCAAAACAACACCTAATTGGTTAAATCTGGTCTGGTCATTTATTTTACAGATGGGTATCAGCACAGTGGATTCATCTGTTGCTGGTCTTGGAGGTTGTCCATATGCAAAGGGTGCAACTGGGAATGTAGCCACTGAGGATGTCGTTTACATGCTGAATGGACTTGGAGTGAAAACAAATGTGGACCTTGGAAAGCTTATGCTAGCCGGGGATTTCATTTGCAAGCATTTAGGACGTGCATCTGGTTCCAAAGCAGCTACTGCTTTGAGTAAAGTTACTAGTCATGCCTCCAAACTATGAGTAACTAAAGCTAGTCATGCACCTGCATGATAGCTGCATTGTTTGCCCACTGTTGCGTATGCATTTATGTTGGTATTCCTGTCCAGTGGGCCCTGCCATTAGAAAGAGTGAGCCAGCAAAACACAGTGTAAATGAAATGCTGTTCACTTCTGCTTTGTTCTGAGCCCGTTGAGTCGCTTTGATTGTTGAGAGAGACATCACATGTTGAACATAACAAATAATAAAATGCATAGAATGTCCAAGTTCAGCTATTGTCATCTTTCACGCATTTTTTCACAATGAAGTAGTTGAAGTCACTATTTCTTCTTCTGGTTGGACATTTTTTTCTTGCAATTCCTTCTGGAATACATTACAAGGTCTGTGATCCTAATTTTATTTTCTTGCATCCTTGATTTGGAAGCTTCTAATGAAGCTTAGGTGGCACTTATCACAATCTATGATGCCCCCAGATACAATGTGCATAGTGATAAGATTATGATCAAAATATATTGAACATGATACATGCAGATACATGTCTATGTATAGAAGTGTAATTTTGTAAATCCAAATGAAGAAAGAACATCTTTTTGGACATTACTAAGACAAAAAACCATAAAATTAAGTCATCATAAATTACTTTTTTTATCACTTATAAATAGGGGATTATACTGTCTATCTCATGTCTCTTTTGAGATTATCTTTAGTTCATGCATATGAATAGACAGTGCTTCCATGCTTCTACAAGTTGATATGTCTCGTGTATTGATTTTTCACAATTTGTTTTGTAAGTTTTGGATATTACTCTTGTACTTATCCAAAAATATTGGTATGAATTTCATATTTGATGCAGATTCAAACCATATTGAAATATAGGTGTTTGATATGTTATAATGAATTGAAGTGAACTTCATAGTATCCAATTCACCACATGAAGTGCATGTTCCTAGTTTTGGCAGTTGGTGATGGCATGTGGAAGCAAAGAATTATCAGGATCCTGTTTTACTATGACACTAGTAAATTGTTTCTTCCTTTCTGTGCATCTGCTTTTACTATTGTGTATAGTGTGTTTTTGCAAGAGATATATTGATGTCATCTGTACACCTTACTTCTGGTGCACATAAAGAATCTCATTAACAGGAGTAGCTACTCACAAGTAAAGGACTAAATTAGTAAGTAACAAACTAGAAAGCTGAATATCCCATATCCCATGTCTGTCCCAAAAAATCTTAGCCCTCACCCTGCTTTTAAGCAATCCTTTTACAACTGACACAGTAATATCCATTTAAGAGAGATGTTCTGTGTTGTCTGCTTCCTCCCTTGATTTTCTCCCAAACAAAGGATCTCTGTACTGTGACAGCTGAAAATTATTAGTAGTTGAGAGTTGTTGATGACATAAGTCAGGCACTTATTATTGCACTTTTACATTAACTTCAATTCAATCTATGCTCTTTCATTAAAACCACCTTTAATGCACTCAGGACTTTGTCTCCTTAGTATGTTTGACTTGCTTACACCTCACCCTCACAAACACAGATATAGTACATGGTGAAAATTTATTTGCTGAACCAAATACCGAATTCAATTACAAAAAGAGAATTCCTGTGCTTCTAAATGTTCTTTGGGTACAATAGTTGAATGACTTTGAACAAGGAAAGGAAGAGAGAATGAAGGGAAAGAAAGTTTCTCAACAACTGTACCAAAATTCTTAAATTTTTTAGGGGTTCCGTAGAATTAAGAGAAAAAGTTCACAGGAAAAGTAGAAGAACTTTGCCTACAATACAAATTTGTTCCCTTTTCAATTTCTGATATCTTATTTCACTCCTCTATTCTTTTATAATTTTAGTTGTTACACGTTAAAAACAACTGTAATTTTAGTTAAAATTTCAATTTTGCATATGTTTATATTTTGTTTTAATTAATGGAACTATTTTTTACTGTACCTTAAATACATATGCTAAACATAGGTTTAACTGAATCATATATATATATATATATATATATATATATATATATATATATATATTGTTAGACAGATAGGTGCAATATTTTTTTACACCATTCAATAAAAATTTAAAAATCAAACTAAATTGAATATATTCTTTTTATTATATTTAAATATAATATTATTTACAATTTATTAATAGCTAACAAATATACATAACCATATTTTTTATGTTATTTTATGTTTTACTGTATTTTATTATAATATATTTATATTTATTAGAATAAAATAACTAATTTGTATGGTAATTTTTAACTATAAAATCATACAATTTATTTATTAATGAAAACAAAGGTTGAATTTACATCATAATAATCTTACAAAAATAGTTTACACTATATGTCTTTCAAATTTTATATTAAATTTAAATTGAATGAAACGAAATCTTCTTTAACTTTAATCAGAATCAGAAAACTAGAAAAAGTTTTTAAACTAGGAACTTTTATATTGCAATTCCAATCCACAAGTAGGTAATGTTTTCTCTTGAAAAAATCTATCTATCCCAAACTCACATACACAGCACTCACATGATTAAAATCATTCTCTGTTTTGGACAAAATATCATTATTCTAATGTAATAGCGAATGAACAGCATGTCAGTATCAAACTGTTTGTACTATTTCTTTTTAAATGGTCAGAACTCAGGGATCCAATCTTAGGAAAAATAGACTCTTATCTCAATGAAATTCTTTTTTTTTGTTAACTTTAATTTCACCATCAGGTGAATACCATTCAATTCATTAAACCATGATATCAGAAATTAAGTAGCTGCACCTAATTCCTCACCCCTTTTTTTCACATTTTGTTGAATGCAGAATAAATTTCTTCTGCATAATGTGCATCAAAGTACTTTCCTGTCCCCAGCTACAAATCCATCATGCAAATACCATAAGGAGAAATTTAAGATCTCATTACTATTTTTGTGATATAGAGTTGGACCCTTCTCTCTTTTCCTTTGGGGCAGTGCATTGGGTAAAAGGGTAATCCATTTTCCACTGCTACAAGCATTGCAAAAAATTTTTGCTCTTGTGTGTCCTAATTGTCCTGAAACATGAGCCACTTTACCCAAGTAGCCTTGAAAATGAGAGTGAAATTCAACTCTAGATTCAAATGAAATGGAAAATCTCTTGTCCTCTCTCTTTTCACCATCATCAATGTTTTCTGCTTCATTTCATTAAAGATACTCAAATGAGTCTCTCTTAACGTGAAACCTTACTTTAAATGCCAGCCTTGTCGTGTGCATTTATGCTTACTGTGACATTCTGTTGCCCGGAAAATGACTTGACATGCTCGTGAGCTCTTATGATATTGCTTTCCTCACATTTGTTTTTCTTTTCTCTTTCTCTTTCAACCACACCACTCATTAGCAACGGTTAACCAAATTCCCATCTTTTCTCCACATTTAAAAAAATCTCTCTCTTGTCCCATGCATTTTTATATGCAGGTCCTATGTAACGTATATATTTCTAGATTTTTAGCCTAAGTTTAAAAGTGTCACAATTGTTCACTGACGTATCAGTTTTAACCACAGATATTATCATCGTTTAACTTTGTAACATTAGTAAAAAATTTTGAAAAAATGTTCACTACTTTTTTTAGAAAGATTGATTAGGAAATGAGTAGTAAATGAGGGGTGATGGAGTAGAGTAAAATAATTACTGTCTCAACAGCTGGTGCTGGAAATTGACCATGATTTATTTTAAGTCTGCATTAAATGTCAAATTTGGCTGTTTGTGGATTCTCCATAATTCTGATGCAATTGCAGCCAAACAGAAATTGTTCACACTGCACAAAAACAGTTTGAATGATGAAGGACAAAATATCTGCTCTCAAAATAATTGCATGCTCTGTACCCAATAAAATTATTGTATCCTCTGCAATATGGCTGGAAGGGTGTCCTTAAAATGTAAACCTATCACTATAACACTATATTTCCTTCCAAACGGTATAAATAAACTGCAATTAATTCTGGCCCCTCCTTTGACTACTGGTTTAACTTAGTTTCTAAAAATGTTTTAAACACTAATTAAATCTGATAGATTACTGTGTAACCAACTAAAAATTAAGGACTAAAAGAGCAGTAAATGTTGACACAGGTATAGTTGATTAATCGTATAAACATGAGTTCTTTATTTGTGTTTTTTTCTTTCTTTCAGTAAGTGGAAATAAGGCTGGCATAGGCAGAATAAAAAAACGAAACTAAGGTGGGACCTGAATCATAATCACCAAAGAGAAATTAAGATGACTGGACGGCTATGGACATTTGATTCTTGCTCAGCTTCATGATTAAAAGTGTTATTGTAGGTTGAAAAATTTTATGCAGATCCATGGCTCAGAATTCATCTCATCACACGGTGGATTTCACAAGAATCACTGTGTACAGAACACCTTTAATTTTTTAACTTTATCGATGAAATTATATGTTGACTAATTTTTGGGCCCCAATAATACATATCTAAATTGCCACAAACCTGAGAGCGTTTGTGAAATTAAGGTTTAATTTTTATCTGCAGATAAATAAGTGGTGTGCTACGTACCAAACCAGTTCTAGAACTATACACATTTTCTGGTATAATGCAGAATTAAGAGAAATGCCCATTAACTTAACTTTTCCCAGTGAAGACAAAAAAACAGGATCAAGTTTTTCTGTCACTAAGGAAATGGGCATTTTAGCAGAGAGGGTCAAGTTTAAAATAGTTGAACACATGAACAATGGTTAAAAGAAGGTTGCATTTTTCACATATAAACTGATGAATAGTTGTAGAAACAGAAATATTTTTTAGCAAAAGAAAAAAGGGTTTTCATTAGAATGTAATAAATGTACGTACATAAAGCTATATCACAAAATTCATTACTGAATAATGTATTATTATTGTGATTTTACATGCGGGCTAGCCATACACACTCTTTCTTCTGTGAGCCAGCAAGAGCTTAGCTAAATAGAGAAAACCTGATGATGTCTGTGAGAATCCTGAAGCATGCAAACAAACACATCCATCATCATGGCATTACCTTACCTTACCTAACCAATATTCGCTCCATCGCACCAACAACAAGCACAAAAATCATATATATGAAAACTCATCATCATCATCATGAACATCATCATCATCATCTTCATCATCATATATACCATTTCTCTTCAAAAATAGTTTTAACTATATGTTCTCTCATCATCAACAATATAATCTCAAACCTAAGAATTTTCATATACATCTGTGAACTTACCGAGGGGAAAAGGAAAACACTTATAAAGCACAAAAAATGCTTTCAAAATGTAGTAATAATATTAAGAAAGAAAAAAAAGAGGAAGAGAAAATTAAGAAATAGGATTTGACGACTCAGAAACATTGAGGATGTCTCTTCAGGTAACTTATCTGTTGTGTAGAGGATTAGGACCTGTGTACACTTTCCTTTTGTCTGCACCAAAAACTTGGTCTCCCTCTTTGTGTGCACCGTTTCCTTCAAGGTCTGCACCATGGAAGTTAAAGGGTTTGAACTCAGAAGCAGAAGAGGAAGAAGAAGAAGCACCTTTGAATCTCTGAAATCTTGCTTTCCCTGCTGCTGCTGCTGCATGACATGGGGTGGTGCTGAAGAGTAAGAGCAAGAGAAGGAGCAGGAAGAGGATGACAAAGCTCATCTTTTGGTTCTTGCTCTTCACACAAATCATTGCATAGGGAAATATGGCACTACACTGGTTGTTTTTGGTGTCCTATTTTATGTGGGTGTGTGGTTGAGAGATGAAAAACAAAAACCTTTTGGTTTTGGTTATGTTATCAAGAAAAAGAAGGCTTTTGGTGGGGATTTATCTTTTGTATAGGAGCCTAGAAGTTTGAAGAGTAGGAAAGTCAATGCAAGGAGAGAGCCAACATGCATAGAACTTGCTGCCAAGTCTCTTAGTATATAGAAAATGTCTGGTACAAATTTCAGAGCCAAGTTTTTTCTGTTTTTGTTTTTGCTGAGAAACAAAGAAACACTAAACTCTAGTCTCTAGGCAAAGACAAACACCACATACCTCAGTGAGAGAAATTGCTTCAAAAGCAAAGAGAGAAAGAGAGAGAAATTGGGTTGGTGTTTGAGTGGGAGAAAGTGGGAATGAATGAGTAATAGAAGAAGGACAGAGAGAGATGAGGTTTTCAGTTTCTTAAACTCAGTCTCATGTGAGATGAATCATTTTGTTAATCTACTTTTTTTCAACAAAAATAAACATATGTTTTTAACACGTTTTCAGACAGATTTTCTACTGTTATTATCAAATTATGGCACTCATTTTTTTTATAACACTCAATTTAAAGGTTAACCTTTTATCATTTCCATTAGAGTCAGACTAGAACTCTCTTGCATTAATTATTTTTTCTTTTACAATTTTTTAAATTTAACCATTAATAAGTAAATGCATTAACATCTTAGATTTTTTTGGAAATCTAATTTTAGTTTTATATGAAGAATATTTTGAAATGTCACTCTGGATATTCACATGTATAACCAATATAATTAAAATGATAAATATATTAATAATGAAAAAAATATTAAAAGAATTGAGGTTAAAACATTTTTAAAAGAAAAATAATTGTGAAAAAAAAAATTCTAATGGTACTATTAACTGTATCAATTATCTGTTTTATCAACTAAATTAGTTAATTGGGCTTTATAAAACTCATTAGATATAGAAAGTGGAGCTGTAAAAGTTTGTAATTTTTTTAATGAATTTTAATCAACAAGTTAATAAAGAGGGTGTTATAGAGTAGAGTGTAATCCTAACATTTTCCCTACTTACACTCCTGAAAGAAGATATTCCCAGAAAGGAAAAGATAAGACTATGTTCTTTTTTGTTTTTTTCAGAAGGTGATAATAATAAGCATATACTTAACTTAATTGAAGTGTTTAATTAATCATGTTATGTCTTGAATAATTTTATTTTTTTCTCAAAACTTTAAATTGAATATTCAAACATGTTATACCAAATGAATCATTAACTAATCTACTACCTGTCACTGATGATGAAAAGCTTTCAGATTCAATGATTTAATTCGTTTCACCAAATGCAGCTATATGATAATGCAAACATGCTGATATATAGCCACCATATTTAACTAAATTTTCAACACCACTTTCCTCTACTTTTTTTCTTAATTATATGTATAAAGCATGATGCTAAACTTAGAAATCTTATGTTTATATACAATATTTTTTGCGGCATTAATTGTAGGTATTTGACTACTTTTTAGTCAATATTTCCTGCTTTCGACATAGATATCATCAAGGGTTATTAATTATCACGCAAATCTATATAACTAATTAGTCAACAAAATACTATAAGAAACAATTCAACATATGCACTAAAACATAAAATTAGAATGTATTTAAATTAACTTAATTTTTCTACTTTTTTTGTTATAGCGAAGCGAGTTTTATTTCTAAAGAAAATAATGTTTTTAAGATCAAGTTCTGGATAGGCTAGCTATTTAATATATATATATATATATATATATATATATATATATATTTATTGCATGGATAATATATAGTAAATGATATAATTAAAATTTAGGATAAACTTAAATACTATGTGACTTATGGTGTTATTCATCTCCGAAAGCTTACTCGTAACTAAACAACGAAAGCTTCACTAAACAACGAATGTTGCCTCCATTAATTATATACTCTTTCTGTTGCCATTTTATTTATTGATAATTGGGATTAAGACAAAATTTTATTCTTCTCTCAGTTAATCAAAATTCTTTCATTTATCGCTCTAATATTGTTCTTTCTTGATAGGAAGAAGTAATAATAAATGTGAAACTAAAATTTTGAATGAGATATAAATAAAAGCAAAAGGTTTCTGAAGACAAAAAAAGAAAAAGAAAGAAAGAGTAAGTGTTTGCAATGATAGAAAAGTAACTTTTGTGATGAATGTGATTTATGAGTCACATTAAAGAATGACACGTAAATCTTACGATGGCATGATTTAAGCCTCTTAATTCCAATAGGAAAGATTTTAATTTCACTTTGTTTTGGGGTTTTCCAATTTGGGGGCGTTGTTTTGTTGCTGATACAAAAGGGATCGATCAGAAAAAAAAAAAAAAAAAAGTTGAAAAGGATATTGGAAACATAGAATTAGAGTTTCGTACGTTTGATTATGTGATATTGAATTGATATTGAATTGAATCTAATCCTGGTAGAAATTTGAGCAGACAAAGGTGTGTCAGCAATGGTGGAAAAGATAATTTGTTTGACTTCTTTCACACTTATTCACCTTGCATCATTATATGCCCCTCTATGCTCATCAAAGAAATTTTATAAGTTTCAATGTACTAAATATACATAGATAAATTAACCTATAAGTTATGATAATGTTAAATAATTTAATGTCTTTTAAATATTTGTTTTTTTTAAAACTCACATTGATTATATATTTAAAATTATAAAACTATAATCAAAGTAAGGTATACTTTTTAAAATGGACTAGAACATGAATTATTTAATATATTGCTGTTATGGTTTAATTTTAGTAAATTTTGACAAAAATAATTGTTATGGTATAAAATTATAATTTAATAATTGTTTTGAAAAGGATTCCTTTTTATATATAAAATTATTAATAATTTAATTTTTACCAAATATTATATTCATCTTACAAGACTTTTACAAAAAAAAAAAAAAAAAAAGAAAAAAAATAAATTAAAAAAAATAAAATTTTTTTTTTTTTATATTTATAATTAAAAAAAAAAAAAAAAAAAAATAATATTTTTATTATATTTAAATTTTTAAAAAAAAATAAATTTATTTTAAAAAATTTTTAAAAAAAAAAAAAAAAAAAGAGGAGTATGCTTATTTGAAAATATTTAATATTTCGTTTGTATAAATCAAATATGCTAAAACACGTATAATGTAATTATTATTGTTATTACATTTTAATAAAATTTAACAGAAACAATAATAATTTATAAGTTAACTATTGGACCAATACAAATTTTATTTATATAAAATTATTGATAATATATATATATATATATATATATATATATATATATATATATATATATATATGTGTGTGTGTATATATATGTATATATTTTTATTAATAGTTTTTACAAAATGTAAATTTTAATAGTTGAAATTTGTTATGTCATCTTAACAATTATTATGTATATGGAAATCTACATAACTTTTTTTTATAGAATATCATCTAATAATTTAGCGTTTACATTTTTAAATATTAAATATTCATTCAAATTAACCGATATACAAAACTTAAAATAAATAATAAGTAGTATGAAATTTTGTATATATAATTCAATGAAGGAAAACTATTTATACATTTTACCTTTATAATTAAATTAGTAAAACTATAAAATAATAATTAATTTACTAAATGCGTATTTTATACAAAATTATTACAGATGTAATTAACATGCTATAAAGGTTAAAGACTAGTCTAACACATAAAAGAAGAAGACAAGCCACCTGCTGAAAATATCCTTGAGTTATCACTTTTTCCCTAAAGTTTCTGAAATAGTTATTCTATTTTAGCATGCTAATTTCTGAAAGATTTCAATTATTATTCTTAATAGTTGCAATCATCACATTTAGCTTTTGGATGAGATTACTATTTATCATAAACACGTCCCTTTTAAAAATGTATGCAGTAATTAAACAGAGAATTTTATTTTAGACAAATTCCGCATGTTGTTTCTGTTGAGTCTCACTTATATTAATATAAAACATTATAACGAATCAATCATAAATCATATAATATAAAATTTAAAATGTTTTTTTTAAAATCAATATATGACTATATAGTATGAAAAATTGTTTTTTATTTTTATATAATTTATTTTGTCTTAATTTGATTGAGTTCTTGTTGTTCCTGAAAATGAATATTTTTGGAGGAAAAGGTGGTGAATGGGTCCACAATAGCCTCGGGGAGAGAGAAAGTAGAAAGATGGCATATTTAAACTTTAACTTCATGCTCTGAATAAATCAAGGAATTACTGCAACAATCAAACTAAGTCAAAGGCTTGATTAAAGTTTAAACAATATTGATTATTGTATACTTCATATCACAATGTGTACTTATGTAACTCAAATAATTGATTATGTGGAATATGGGGAATGTTATTTTACTTTATTCAAGCAAGAAGAAAATAAAAAAAAAATGATGGAAAACATATATAATAATTTAGTCAAAAGGGAGGAATAAAAACTTTTGTATATAATGTATAGATTAGTCAATAACATAATAAGTACTCTTAAGATTATCACAGTTCACCATAAATTAATTGCTGTCTATTACTTAAGTGCAGACGTGATATATAGACATGATCCACTCCTCCTAAACTAATTATCATATACACTATGATATAAAAAAATAAATTGTAATTTTTCTTCTTAAATACGATTTTTATTAATTTATTTTTAAAACTTAACTTATTTTAAAACACTTACTTTTGGTTAACTTTTCAATTTTCTCTATATTCACTTGTTTATATTTTAAGTAATTATACATTTGTATGGTTCTTTAAATGAATATGTAAAGTTTAAAGTTTAATTAAACCACAATAATAAATATAATTGATAATTTGAGTAATATTACATATTTTGAGAATATAAGAAGAAAAAAAAAAGAGAGGAGGAGTTTGGCGTGTGGGGGCAGGAATTAAAGAGGTGTGGGGTGAATTTCAGAATACATGTAATGGCTACTTTCTTTGTGAACATGATTATGTTCTTGCTACATCGCTTTTCTTTTGGATCAAAGATCACAACATCAAACTCATGCAACACTTTCTTCATCTTCAACCAAAATATATATAACACATTGTTGGGTATTGGGCTCCCTTCCTATGTGGAGAAAAGGCCCAAAATTTGAGAAGCCCATGTCTCACTTAAACCTAGTGGAGAGGAGGCTATAAAATAAAGAGAGAGGCAGAACAATAGAGTAAGA
>Ga0214542_1007155_pt1 | contig 19644 bp, 9 predicted proteins | sample CNSS1metaG_FD_160096 | JGI IMG/M metagenome (GOLD analysis project Ga0214542, IMG submission 160096) | Root nodule microbial communities from cowpea collected in UCLA plant growth center, Los Angeles, California, USA - CNSS1 | ecosystem: Host-associated > Plants > Roots > Nodule | place: USA...
CCCATAACCATTCAATCACAAAGTAATTACACCACCAATTCAACCAAGTCATGTTTCATGCTTAACAAATCCAATTCAGACATCATATCATACCAGAACATAATTACATAGATTTAAATAATAAAATAATAACACAAAAGTTAGCATACATAGGACTTGAACCCAAGTCCTCTCACACAATTTAAGTACTTTCAACCACTTGAGCTAGTACTTTTCCACATCATACCAACCATAATTTAATGTCATAATTATTTCCCCTCCCGTATTTATTAATTAATTATTTAATTAATTAATTAAATTCTACGGGTCTTACAGCAAGGATTATAACTGGAAACAAAAAGTGAAATGAAGTTTATATTCCATGTATGTCTATCTCTCCATCTTAATTATGTCTCTTATGTCATTACTATAAACAAATCTCAGGGACAATTGTGTGTTCAGTTGGATTATACTTACCAAAACCAATGTTATAGTCAATTGTATGTTGTCGTTTCTAGGGTTCAAAGCATATTAGGATTAAAGATCTTAATCCATGATAATGACAACAAATCACTATCTTCTACAACAAATGTTGTATTTAAAGAAGTCTTCTAAAATGTATAATAGATATGAACTCTATTAACTTAGATATTGTCAAATGTCTTGATTATATAGTCTTTCTACTTTGACCATGATATAGGGATCTACATTGATAATCTTACAAATTAAAGTCCTACTATGTTTAGAAATCCTAATTACAATTAGTTTCAATGTATTAGAAATCGACATAGAAAGTGCAGAAAAGAAAATTCTTACCAATGAAATATCGTAAATATTGATTTCTCTGATTTTATTGTATGACTTCATTATCTCAGACATTTGTAATATAGTCTTTCGAACAAAAAACTTCCATATCATTTAAAACAAGACCAACCATTGTGCCAACCAACACAATAATAATAAAGAATGCATTTATGGACTCAACTATGTACTACTATTTTTCTTTTTACACCACCACAAACCTAATTCATAAATTCTTTTCATTTACACAATCATAATTACGTTTACAAATACAAATACACTTTTTCCACTATAAAGTTTATTCGAATAAAGGGCTTGGTTCCACACAACCATAAGCCACATTGTAAGGTTATATTAATACAATAACGACGTATTTATATTCAAATATATGATTTTAAATATTAATATATGCTAATAATAAACGTACTTATTACGTTTGAAAAAATTGAACAGAGTGCTACTAATTCCTTTATTATTATAATAGATCAATTAAGCTTTACTTCTTTCAAATTAAAGGGTCTTGCCCAATGATTATCAACTATTGGTAAAATTTCATTAAACAAAAAAAAAATAAACTCATTTTATCATTCATTATTTGCATTAAACAAAATTTAAGTTTAAAGATGGATATCTTCATTGATTTAAAGAAGCGCTTCTATACGTACCAAACTACAACTACAAACAAAATAAATTGTCTGTGTGCATTGACGTGCACCAAAATATTACCATAATTATGTCTAAGGGTACTATGTAGAAACATTACATTAATACATCCCAACAAAATAATGAAGCATTGTTCACAGTAACTACAAAATAAAAACATTTTCTCTTAACAATGATTAAATTGTCTTCATATTTTTAAACTTCCAACTTTATAGAATCACCAATAGGTAAGTTATTCTCATTGACAAATATTTTCCATCTGCAACCCAGATAACATTCAATTGGAGCTCTTGCAGCCCATATAATTGAGCATGACTAGTACATTCCATTTTCATTAGACAGAATATACTCCTTCATTGATCTCGACAATGTAGTGGCAACGAATAAAGCATTAAGGTACTGAAATTAACATTAAAAATGTTATTAAAGAACTACATAATAGAAGACATACAAAAATATGAATGTTGTTATTACAAAAAAAACATAGACAAATACCAGGGAGATCCAACAACATCATAATTACTCAAACATTTAACTAAGGAAAGATACCCTCTTGGTCAACACAGTTGTTAGGTATATTAGCAATACCAGAAGAAGAACCAACATTTGCAGTATAATTGATCTTAATCCTTTCTAATGAAAAAAACCTATATAAGAAAACATTCTTGGAGACATAGTTCAGATGCAAGTAAACTTCATCCTTCATATTACAGTACTTAAACATTTTTCCAACAGTAACACTCAAAATAGTTGTACCACTCAATTTGACATCAAAGTTAAACTTAAAACTTTTAAAAGAAGGATCTATAAATTCCATCTCTTGACCATAAACAACTTTCTTGTCCCAGAATAGGTGAAAATATGCATCCAAACAAATGGTAGATTGTATTCACAATAGCACACAACATTAGATTGAAATTACAAAAATATTACTAAAAAAAACAATAAATTACAAAAATATTACTAAAAAAACAATAATTAATAAGTGTTTGGAAGTTCACCTTTGAGGGACATAAATTCACCCAAAAAGATGACAAAAATCTAGACCAAACTAAATCTTCCTCTGCAATGACACTATTTCCTAACCTTGGGTATTCAATCTCAGCCCACTTTGTGGTAAAAATTCTTAATCGAAAATATTTGTCACCATAGAACAAAGTACAGATATAATGCAAATCATCCAGTTCATAAAATTCCTCAAAATCGGATGGTATGCGAAAAATTCCTTTTTTAATCAAGCCCTCCTGAAACTCAAAATTCAAAACATTTCCCATTAGGTATGTGAAATAGTTTGTCCCAATAGCCAGTTTGTTTCCTCAGTCAACCATAAAACCATATTCAAAATCCACAAACCTCTACAACACACATACATACAAAAAGACACAGATATAAGTTATGCGTGTCCGAAAAATTCCCCAACCAATGCATCAAATGCATTATAACAACTGATGGAATGACAACCCAAGTACCCATGATACCAAACCCAGCTAATGAAATAGAATTCTGGAACAAGTTCTTGAAGCTAGATCTACAGGAAGATGACATCTTCGTCCACAAACACAGCAGCGATAAACCAAGAATACAAACACAATGATTTTGAACTGTAGACTGAAAACAAAAGATTTATTACAAATACAGATGACGAAAAGAATATAACATTGTCCACCTAAAAAAATCTAACTTGAAATTACTAAAAGGATATATTACCCTACCAACTCATATTTCTATTAAATGTTTTTGACAAAACAATAATTAATTTTGTCAAAATAATAAAAAACCATTTCAATTTCAATTCATTAATAAATAATATAGTTATATGCATAAAAAATTATTATATTAATATTAAAGTAACAGTATCCATCCTAATTCTAATAATATTTAACTCTAATATTTATTACTATTATTCGTATAAACAAAAATATAACATTATGATATTATATAAATTAATCCTTAACTCCAAATATAACTAATATTTATTTATTTTATAAATACAAAATTAAAAGAAAAAAAAAACAAAGCAGCCGTGTTGCACGGATATAACACTAGTTTTGATAAATTAAATTCTTAAAGTATATAAATAAGAGTTAAAAACTATTATAAATAACAATTACCTCAGGTACGTAATAGCTTGGTTTAGTGATCTCTTTAAATTATACTATTCACTTAAAGTTTTCATATTATTATTTTCATTCAATTTTTATATGGAAAATAATTTTTTAATGATTAAATTTTAACAACTTTTTTTACAACTTGATGTATATTTTTTAAGTAATTTTTTATCTTCCATTTTTTTCATTTTTCTATATTTATAAATTAATTAGAAAATATCAAAAAATTGTCAAAATTTGATTTAGAACGTGTCATTGTCCTTTTTATATACATGTTTTTTCTCTTTTTCTCTTTTTGCCAATTATTTTTCTTTACCTTTTTATTGATAGGTGAGAAAGAGTTGATTTGTGAGTATTAGGAGGATATGATATGGTGGTGAGTGGACACCAAGAACTGCTGCTGAAATATCTTCACGTCCCAACAAAACCAAACTTCCCATCAGTGAAGAAATTTATTACCTACTCCTACCTTCCATCACTTCCTTCTAAACCATGTAACCCTCTTCCCTTTTCTTCTCACAAACTAAAACCTTTACACTCTTCTACCACCATGGATAATTCAGCCTCTACAGACAGTGAAGTAGCCTATGATATCCCTCCAATCCTCAAAGTCTACAAAAACGGTCGTGTAGAGAGGCTAGAGGGTGTCCAGGTTCTTCCCCCGGGGCTTCATCCTGAAACCAACGTAGAATCCAAAGATGTCATAATCTCCGAACAACATGGTATATCCGCGAGGTTTTACATTCCCAAAACCACTTACCCTCCGCCCCAAAAGCTCCCTCTCCTTGTTTACTTCCACGGCGGCGCCTTCATAATCGAAACACCGTTTTCTCCCAACTACCATAACCTCCTAAACAAAGTTGTTTCAGAGGCTAATGTCATAGGCGTCTCTGTCCACTACAGGAGAGCACCGGAGCATCCGGTTCCCGTTGCCCACGAAGATTCGTGGGCTGCTCTCAAATGGGTCGCTTCCCATGCTGGTGGGGACGGCCCTGAGGAGTGGCTGAAGGAGCACGCAGATTTTGGGAAAGTGTTCTTCGCCGGTGACAGTGCCGGAGCCAACATCGCAAGCTATTTGGGCATTCGGGTTGGGACGGAAGGGTTACCTGGGGTGAAGGTTGTAGGGATTGCTTTGGTGCATCCTTATTTCTGGGGAGTTGAACCGCTTGAGTGTGAGGCGAAGCGGCCTGAAGACGCTGCGAAGGTGCCACAGTTGTGGCGTTTTTCATGCCCAACTACGAGTGGATCGGATGACCCGATTATCAACCCGAGCAAGGATCCGAATCTGGGAAAGCTTGGTTGTGAGAGGGTGCTTGTTTGTGTGGCTGAGAAGGATTTGCTGAAGGACAGGGGTTGGTACTACAAAGAAACGCTCGATAAGAGCGCGTGGTCTGGAGTTGTGGAGGTGGTGGAGACAAAGGACGAGAACCATGTTTTTCATCTGTTGGATCCAAGCTGCGAGAATGCTAAGGTTCTCCTTAACCGAATTATTTCCTTTATTAAACAGAATTGAACATGTTATGTGTGTTTAAGTTATGTTTTTTAGTTCTCACTGTAACAGTGTATGTCTTCCACTGAAGCCTGATTTCTAATTCCCTGTTTGATATTTGATCCATTTGGGTTGCTACGATGAGGCAATGAGATAGATTAATTAAGCCATAGAAGATAATAATAACAAGAGGTTGAAATGAAGATGGGAAAAAGTTAAAAGCTTTTGGGGATGGGCTAAGTCAGAACTTGTTGGCCTTTAGCTGCAATAAGAAAGATTCGAATTTTTCTCCAGCTGGCAGGCCGAAGATTTATATAAATTTATAATAAAATAATTTAATTAGTCAATTATATAATATAAGGAATAATATACACATAGAAAAGCTAACAATATATTAAATTAACTTAATAATTTTCTTGAAATTATTTTAATTAAAATTAAAAATATCAAATATATTAAGTAAAATTTATAGTATTTTACAGCCTTTTAAAATATTTTTAGGATTTAAATAATATAATTAAATTTATATACTTAAGTTAACTATAAAATATATAAATAGTTTTTACTCGGCATGTTCAATGATATACGGAATTAATATAAAATTTTATCAAAATTGTTTAATGTGATTGCTTATAAGATGCCTTCTTTTAATTAGTTTATATGATATTTGTAAGTTATTCCGTTGCAAGAAAAGTATTTGAGGAAGAAAGCTGACAAATTTACCTTATAATTGAAATTCAAAAATTCAAGTTAATAGTGTAGATATGCATTTATACTTAAATCCAGCATTAAAATAACTAAATAATTTTGTTAAAATATATTAAAAACGTACATAAGAAGAATGAAAAATTCAAACTGAACGTACTAAGTAGAGCTGTCAACCCACCCGCGAGCAACCCGCCTTACCACGGATTCGGCCCGGGTTGGGTTGAAATTTTTTTACAAATTTTAATACGGGTTAATTTTTGACCCGGCTCACTTAGAACCCGGCTCATCCGGATTAAACTCGTGATGAGCTGGATTGGCTCATCAACCCGCAAATAAAGAGTCACACAAGTATTTCTTGCTAAATTAGGCTTTGTATTTGGGTCATATTAGGTTGTTTTTTTAGCCAACACATAGATAATTTGTATTTTTGTGATTTTGGTTTGTATTTGAATTGTATTAAAGTTTATTTAATATTTTAATTAGAATTATAATTTAGTTTTGACTCAAAAAATAAATAAATAAATAAATAAATTATATTTTTTTAATTAAGTGAATCCATGAGCCAACCCGTTTAACCCACCAACCCATGGTGGGCCGAGTCAGGTTGGAATTTTTTTGGCTTGCTAATAAATGAATCGGGTTGGATTGGCTCACTAAGTGCTCAACCCGTGGTGGATCGAGCCGGATCGGACCGAGTTACCCGTTTTGACAGCTCTAGTACTGACAATAGTGCAAAATCTTGTTTTTAACTCGCCTTATGTGTCTCGGTTGTCTAGGAACCGAAGTATATAATGACGCGGTGACACTTTTACAAAAATAGTTTTATGCTTTGGTTCGTAAAAACCGGTGCCAAAAAACATAATATGCTTCGATTCTAGAGACCCGAAGCCAAAAACTTGTCTAAATTTTCAAAAATGTCACTGGTTGTTTGATGCTTGGCCTCGTGTGTCAGGGAAACTGGTGCCAAAAGAGTTGTATGCCTCGGTTAAAATAGAACCGAGGCCATATCATTTACTTATGGCATAAAATCACAAACCATTTCACTGTTCTTCTTCTTCCCCACGTGCCTGCACTTCGTTCTCTATTCTCTCTCTCCTCTCTCTCTCTCTCTCTCGGGAACGACGACCACTGCTCCAGCGAACTCCTCTATGACCACTACTCTGCGGTGGTGGATCACACTTCTTTGTCGTAGTGGGTTTAAGAGGTGCGACTTCTTCTTCCTTGTCATGGTCCGCATCTGTAGGTGGCTACATTTCGCGTAACAGTGTTCGCGACCTCCCTTTTCTTCGTTCATGGCAACGACTTCAGCGAGGGTAGTGACTTGCGACGTCTGCTTTGCAACATGGTGGTTCGTCAGGGCGGCCTGGTTTTGGAATGCAAACAACCTCTGGTTTGGGTTTTTCAGGTCTTGCTTCATGTAAGAGCTTCTGGTTCTGGTTTCATCTGCAGGTAAAGGTTTCGTCGCGGTGGCTGTGTCTTCTCGTGATGGTGGAGGTGATAGTGGCTCAGGCGCGACGTGTAGTGTTCTTCACACGAGGGTTTCACACCTACCTTTCGCTGGTTTTGGTTTTTTGCAGGTGGTGCACACTGTTCCTGGCAGTTTTGGATGTGTGTTTACGGTGGTCGCCGCTAATGTCGACGGTGGTGTCATAGTGATGGAACAGGCGAGGCTACTGGTAGTCTACCATAAAAGTGCTCTATGGCTTAGTTCTAGAGACCTAAGGTCAAAAGCCATCCTCTTTTGGCCTCATCCCAATATGTCTCGGTACTAGAAACAGAGCAGAATATCAAAAACAATCGGGGCCAAAAGCCCTTTCTGCACTGGTATAATTTATTATGTTATTTTTTAACTTAATTTATTAGTTTATTATTTTAATAATAATAAAATAGATTTTACAAGTGTCATTAGACCAAATCTTAAAAGTATTAAAACTCATTTTCAATTTTTATCATCAATATAATTCATCATAGTTAAATAAATTAATAAATTATTTATACATAATAAAAAATATTGTTTAAAATTATATATATCTTCCATTTGTCATCAATATATCTTGACTCCTATCTCATTAATGTAAATTTTAAATTAAACTTTAGGGTAATATATCTTACAGCAATTAACTATTGTAAACTAAATAGGACAATAAATTTAATTGCTTAAATATGTATATATTATTCTAGATTTTATATGATTAAGTTTATTAGTTCGTCTAATTATAAATTCAATGAAACCATTAATTAAAATCAATTTTTAAATTTTTATTACTAATTAAATTTATAAATTTATTGTATTTAAAATACACGCACTAAAATCTTAATGTTAATTTTATCCAAACATTTATTTTAATCCTTAAAATGTTAAACATACTTTAAAAGTATACATGAGATTTTCTTAATTAATTTATTTACAAATTCTATAAGTTTTCTTTTTTTTAGGTGTGAATATGTCATACTTTGATATTTTGTTTCAGGGTTGTGAAAGTGAATAAACATGAATTATCTATGTTAGTTCACTACAGATCGAGCTAAAAATAAATCAATTTAATTTGACTCACTTTTTGGTAACTAAAAAGTTTTATAATCCGACTTGATTTACCATGAGTTGGTGGATTAGTGAATTGATTCATTTAATGATGTTTCATTCTTTTTGTTTATTTTATATATTTATTACAATACAATCAATGTTGATCGATTCGATTCATTTCTTTATAGCACTACAATTAGAATATTAGGTTAAATATGTTTTTAGTCTCTCAATAGGAGATTGAAAAAAACCAAGAGAGGTTGAATTGGTTTAAAGTTAAAATTTAAACTTTTAAATGTTTTCAACTATTCAAAACTTGTTTTTAATAAATCTTAAGTTTAAATCAAGTTGTTGTAATAGAGATCGCTTATTGACAAGGATAATAGATTATTCCATTGTGAAAACATTATTTACAAGAATTTCAAAAGTCATCAAAATTTTAATGAGGTAGGTGCATTGTAGTTATGTTCCACACATAATTTAAACTCTCTATTGCACTTATATAATACAAAAAACATATTTTCAAGACTTCAAAACAATTTTCCACATATTTATGATTGTTTTTGTCATGCAAGACACTTTAACACAATTTTCTAAAGACTTCAAGATGCTCTTAGCATTCCAAGTATTCTTCAGAACTTAATCTCTTTCTTCATAATTCATTATCATCAAAACTTCTTTGTGTGATTTAATGTTAGATACCCATTTTTGTCTTAAATCAACACTTAAAAAGACAAAATAGTCAGAAGTAGTAAATAATTATAATTAAAAAACTTATGAAAAATAATCAAACTAATAAAAGATTGTTGTTGGTGGTTTAAGTGATTCGAGTCTAGTTTATTTAGTAATGTAATAAGTAACATAAGCTTGACCTCATTTTGAAAGAATAACAACCTAAATGGATAAAAGAAATAAAGGCCTTGTGTTACATAGGCAATTGCTTCTTGCACCCCTCAAAGTTTTCCTACACCCAATCAAATATGTAAAATACCAAAACTAACCTTATGGCATATTTAATTAAATCCTATTTTTTTCACCTCTTCTTCTTCCTTGGGTAATTGTGTGTTTCCCTTCTACCCACTATGTGCACAATTGTGTTTTTTCTTTCCCTATGAGTAAATTGGTTTTCGTTGAGATTTTGGGCACACACTTGGAGCTAGGGGTGGCAATAGGGGTTGGACCGGCCTATTTAGGCCCACAAAATGACGGCTAGATTGACCCGCTCCACGTTGAAAATGCGGGCTAAAAAGTGTGGCCCGCCCCACATAAGTTCTGGCCTGCGGGTTAGGCCATTTTTAACAAGTTCACAAATTTAAGCAAATACTTTAGGGAGTTGAATATAAATTGATAATTCAACATTTTCATCATATTTATATTCGTACTTTGACATGCACGATGAATTCTTCAAATTGTAGTACATTCAAAAATATGTAAAACTTGTTTTTTCCACTCATACAAGAATTTGGAACATTCATCCAGAAGTTCAGAAGGAAAGTAACCAATACACAAAAGTACACTTTTTTTCTTTTTTTTATGCAAGTCGTAGGCCAGTCCGCACCGATTATGCAGGTTTGGCTTTTGTAGGCTAGCGGGCTTAATATCTCAACTTGCCTTGCATTTTTTTGGGGACCTGTGGGCCAGCGCACCGAGCCAAGTCCACACTACCACCCCTACTTACAGCATTGGAGAAGACTTGTGGTCGTGCAGGAAAGCCACCGAAAGGGAAATCTAAAATGAGGAGGTGCATGCCGGAATGCGCGTAGCGGAAATGGTATCCGGAATATGTCCCTGAAATGAACTTTTTGAAATACCAACATTGTCTCCATCAGCCCCCCTTAGAAATGTTTCAGCCTAACCAGAATCTTTGACCACCAAATTGACAACAATTTACGATTTCAGCATAGACCTAGCTTGTGCTTTGCTTAAAGATGCAATCTTTGTTGTCTTATGGGAAGAAGACAGAGGAATGGGATGTTCGGTAGTGCTCTGGATGAGGAAAGAATGAAGGAATGGGATGTTCGTTAGTGGTGGGATCTTCGGTAGTTGTCTTACTGTTGCATGTTTTCTAAACATATTTATTTCACACTATTAAAAATATATGGAAGATAAAACTTTCATTTATTATATCAAATAAAAGTTCCACACTTTAAAATTTATTAAAAAATATATAACAATATTCAGTAATTAAAACTTTTCCAAATATAATTGAAATAAAAAAAATCTTTCTTGGAGGAGAAGGAGGAGGAAGAAGAAGAAGAATGAGAAGTGGAATAAGAAGAAAAAAAATGAAAAGAAGAAAGAGGAAGAATAAGAAGATGACCAAATCATGATGTTTATAGATAGAGAAACAATTTACTAACGAGTTTTGATTTACTAACGAGTAATAGAGTTTGGCCGTTAGTAAATCCTTTTTTTTATATAGTGGAAAAAGGCATGTCAATGGAGATGGAGGAAGGGGCACCAGTAGAGATGGAGGAAGAAGATAAGGCGCTAATGGTGGCGGAGGGAGGAGAAAGGGGATAAAGGTGTGTCGGTGGAGGAGGAAAAATATGCATGAAGAAGATAAAGGAAAAGACAAAATTGTCTTTTCACCTAGCCTATGGAGATGTAGAGAAAAATACATGAAGAGGCATATTAGGAAAGAACCCATCAAGTGCAAGCCCACAAGTCTAGAATGTCCAAATCCTCCTATAACAACAAACTAATTTTATTCTCTCCAAAAACATAATGAATATTCTCAAGATATCATCTTAAATCAAGCATACAAAAAAATAAATAAAACAATGAAAAGGTTTTTATTTATACCATAAAATTAACACATCACAACAACTAAGCTCCAAATTTTATGAACCATTGTCTCAACCATAATATCACAAGATTACAAGACGAAAGATAATTATCCTCATTCCACCATGAATTTATCCATAAAACAGAAGAAAAAAAATATCTTCTTAAAATATCATCAATCCATCAAGTTTTACCATTCCCAAAAAGAAAAGAAACGCAACTTTTCTCCACACCACATACATAAACAAAAATTGCTCCCCTTACACCAAAAACTTAATCCAAAAGTACATTTCTCACTTCTTCCATGGATTCATCGATGGGTGTCAAATATTTTTATTGGGTACGATCAAGAAGTCTCCAAGGTGAGCTGATTAAGTTGTTAACGTGTGATCGAGCTCTAGGCCACAAAGGGGGAAAAATCCACCTGCAAAGACTCTCTTATGTTTAAGTCAGTAAGAGATTTTTGGTGAATATTTCTGAGTAAAAGCAATTATGAGATAAGTTGCTATAGCCTTTTTAGGCTTATGGATATCTGATGTATATTAACACATAAATATCATCAATGGATATTTTTTATATTCAATATATTTTATTTTTATCATATATTTTATATTATATTCCCTTATTTCAGGGTGGTTAAAATATTACATGGATCTCATTCTTGAATTCTTAACCATTAGGCTGTGTTAGACCTGCTAATATACATCATTATATTATAATAATGGGTCTGGTAGGTACACTTTCTTCCTCACCGTTTGATAAGGGTTCATTTAACAAATTTTAAGGACAATACATTTGTGTTTAGGTGGATTAAGAAAGTCTAATGAAGTCTCACTGCACATTAAGATAATGAAGTTATCCAAATGTAAAGGTTCACTCAAAACACTCAAAGAGAAAGAGGAGAATATGGATTCAATATAACCAAAAGAAAAAAAAAACAAGATAACAAAGAAAACATAAATTGTGGAAGCATAAATGGACAAAAGAACATAAAGGTAAATGGAATAAAAGATGAAAAGACAAGGGGAAGGACAAGAAAGGTGGTCAAGCCACTTGGGGATACTAAGCCACCCAAGATAAGTAGTGGTGGCGCCATTTAAACTTGGTTCATGATAAGACTTAGGAGCTCAAAAACACTCAAGAATAGACTCTCTCAACTCCCTCTAGAAACGGTAGAACATAATAACTTTACTCTAAAAATAAATATTCAGTATGAGAGACTTTCTTAAATAGGTATAGAGAGGAGTCTTATAGTAATTATAAAAAAATAACATTCTAGAAACTAAGACAACAAAGAATGAGACACTCTTCAAATTTTTGTGGGGTTCATCTAATCTTCAAAAGATGTTTTTCAAAAGGTGTTGTTATCTCTTCTTATGCATCTGCAACCCCAAATCTACTAGGGGTCTCAACAAATCTTTAAAAATGCACTTTTGTCTCTTTTCATGAAAATGTAGTTTGTCATATATTCTTCAAGATGCTCTTTTTTTCAATTCATAAATGTCTTTTTAGACAAAGTAGGAGTATGGTGAATACACTCTTTTGGATTAGGCCTTCATTCTTCTAGAAAGTGGTAACCTCTAAAAGAGGAGGTGCCACTAGAAAGTGGTAAATACATTGAAAGAAAGTGAGGAAAAGGTCTTCATTATAGTCATACGCCTGGTGGTTCTATTAGAAAGATTTTCTCTAGCATAAGGAGGAATCATCACCATTATTTATTTGTTAAAATTTTATGTTAAAAATTTTATTTCTCACAGTCTGAAATGTTTCATTCCTAAATACTAATTTTTATATTTTGTAGTGATTAACACATAACCTTTAAATCAAAACCGATGACAGAGTGGAGTACTACCCATTGTGCACGAATCACATAGGTCCAACTAGAAACACTAATAAACCTTAATTCGCCGTATATATTTGGCTAGTATGAGTTGCCATGTGTTGCTTTCGGCTAAGAATTTATTTTTATTAAAATAATTGATATGTAACTCTAGTAAAATGTTTATAAATAACATTACATTTTTTAAAATTTTAATAAAATTAAAAAGTTTAATTTTAAGTCTGACTCAATTTATAAAATTACTTTATAAAATGAAATTTATATTTATTTTGTATTTATATATTATAAGTTCTTTTTATTTTTAAGGACTCAGTATCAATTATACATAATAAATTTAGGTAAAAAAAAGTTCAGATATAGTCAATTATACATAATAAATTTAAATCATTATAAAGTAAGTTTTTTAAATGATTGAGGTGAAATCGTCAACAAATAATAATTTATGAAGAGGAAAAAAAAATTCCACTAAATTTCATTATCCTTTTTCACATCTTGGATAGCGCCGGATTAATTTTCACTACAAATAAATGTGACCAGTGCCACTCCAGCCCAATCACAACGCGTGCTAGATTTTGGTGTCCCAAAGGATTGTGCAATGCTGTTCCAACAAGGTTGGGGGATTTCTGACCATCCCAATGTTTTTTGTTTTGGAGTGTTAAAACCGAAAGGGTGCAGAAGGCAATTTAAATTAAATAGGGCAGATTGAAATTTAAGAATAAGTTGTTACCACGGGTGAAGTGAGTCATCGTACTGCTACAAGTTACACTGAAAAAGGAGAAAATTTAACAGCAGAGAGTAGTTGAGCATCAGTAACTCACCAGTGAACAAATGCTGCATCACCATCTTCAGTAACTGTTCCGCAGATCCTTCAGACAGAGTCATCGTATACGTGTACGAAATACCTTTTAGTGACATGTATACTATTTATATGAATCGGGTAATGCCATAAATATTCCCCACAGAACATTCAAATACATATGGGTGGATCAGATTTAAATAACTTCAATACCCATTCACTCACTGTTATTTATTTTCTTTCTCACTCCATCTTTTGGGTAACTTCGCCAAAAATATATTTAAATTATTTTTATTTTTAAATAATATAAGACAATAGAAAAGGGTTAATAATGTAAGCGAATAAAAAACTTGGTTTGGTTTGGTTTGCTGTGGTGTCTTCCTTTAGAATGTTTTTGATACATGGGAACCTGTAGTATAGAGGTTGTTGCTGTGAGAATAGATGTGTGCATTATGGAATCATGGTTTGTCTTTGTTTTGACACTTTTTTTTGCCCTTTTCCTAAACATTAGAAGTGTGTTGTCACAGGCAGCCACCAGCGTGGTTTGCGGGTTTGCCCATTTTTTGTCGTTGGCCCTTTTACACAGCTTCAACTACTTTAGAATGGACTCATTCATGCAATGCAAGTACAAAAAGCACAAAGTCCCAACTCTCCTCATCACTCTTCAAATCCTCTATAATACCACACCACCACCTTAGTTTTGGAACATCATTGCACTTCCACTGTTTCATGGAAATAATGATTGATAACTACACAGATTGAATCCAAGTCTGGTTTGTACGGTTGTAATAAATAGCAGTTAACGTTTATGATGGTGTTAGATTCAAGTTCTTGATTTCATTAGACACTAGAACATATAAGCCACAGTAATGGGTTACCTATTTACATCATTCACGCCATCCACCCATCTTAATTCCCTTTCACTGGTGTTCCCACTATATCCAACATACTGCATCTACTCTCTCTAAACAATGAGCTTTCGATTTAATCATTAGCAGAGTACTTTTTCCTTTCTTTTCTTTTTCCCATCTGTCTCTGTTCTTTCGATATAAAACCACACTTACTTTTCTTTTCACCAATAATGCTCCACCCTCCCTTTTAGCTTTTCATCACTTCACTGTTGCTTTCACAACTAGAGTTTGCATATTTAGTCATTTCCTCAATTGTTTTCTTTTCGTTTTTTCTCTAATATCATCGTCAAGGAATCACTAATATACTTGGGGAACACTTTGCCCCCAAATAGTAAACCTAATCTTCCAACGTCATTTAATCAACGCTATCAACTTTTCTACATAATATAAATAACTATATATAAAAGGAAAATTATTTTCTATATGATTTTCTATATAAAATGGATTTATTTGTTTAGCGTACACATCTCACTTTTTAAAACAATATTTAATTTTTTAAAATTTATTATGAGGGATGACTTCAAATTTGTTTCATTTTAAATCATGTATTAAATTTAAACAAAATAGCACAAAAAATAATACATAAATATGTATGAAAAATTTATTAAGTATGAAATGGATATGGTTGTGACTTTGATGCCTTCGAGAATTGCGGATTTTGCTATTTTAATGTAGTGCTAATGGAGCTTTTTGACGAAGAGGGACGACACAACAAAGATGGTTGTTTTTGTGAAGAAAAGATGAATAATACTCTTACGAAGAAGAAATATTATCTTAAACTAAAATTATTTTATCCTTATTAAAAATAAAGAAAGAAATAAAATGAGGTGTAAAATAATTCTAAATGGCACACTTTAAATGGAGCTACATAGTTCCAAACCCCTTTTTTTCCAGGGTTAAATATGTTTTTCGTCCCTCAAATTTTAGTGAATTTTGGAATTAGTCCCTCTTTGAAATATTATATCAATTTAGTCCTTCATCTTTAGAAATGCGTGGATTTAGTCCTTACTAAATTTTATGAAGTTTATTTGACATTTTAAACGCATTTTATAATAATATTTAAATTAACATTGAAACAAAAATATGTCAAACGGCATAAATAATTCAAATACTAAAAGAACAAAGAAATATGGTAAAAGGTTCTTTCGTACTATAAAGATAAAATAGTTTTAACAAAAGTTAATTTTTATATTTTTAAAAAAAAAAAAAAAAAAGTGAACGGTAACTAAAGTTAGTGTAAAAAAGTTTGATATCAAAATACGAGTGTCCAGACATTGACGCCTAATTAATATACACATTAATATTCTATAACCATAAACACACAATATATAAACGATTTTTTAGCAAAGTTTTATAATCTTATGGGTAAAAAAACAAAAAATAAAGGATAATATGGGGAAAAACGAAAATAGTATTCTGTGAGGAAAAGAGTATAGTATGTCTTGATGAACGTTACCTCACTAATTTATGAACTTTATTGCATGCACAGCAAAAAGTAGCGGAAGCAAAGTTACGCGACCTACCCTTATTTACCACCATGAATGAATTTTTTGGTTTGATCGTGTATCTACTTTCTGGTATTAATAATGCTATTACGAAATATGAGATTATGCCAATTCTTGAGACTAAAGCTTTTTTGAAAGCATTGTGAGGAAACCTAAAACTTATCAAAATTTTCATCCACTTTAACCTGCATGCAATTAATAAGGAGGCGTGAGGAAGTTTACTGCAGAAGTTTGGGTGAGTGATCGTGATTCAATCAGTACTCAGTAACGGTCTTTTCCAATTTCTAATAGTAGAGTCACAGCAAGTGGTCCATTCCATGTTTCGTACATAATAGTGCTGAAATGAATATGCATGATTTTGAATTTGAACCTAGAATCCCAAGTGTTGCGCAGTCCCCACTTAAAGTTTAATATTGGGATAAAAGCTAATAGTCGAAGCCATGCATGGTCCTATAACTTCTCAGTGTGTGCAAATATGGCAGTTCTAAATGGGAGTGGGGGAAGAGAATGGAAGAAAGTAATAAGAAAGGTAGAAAGTGGCATGCCCCTCTGCTCGACTTAGCAACAAAAATACACGCTCAAAATAAATTCAACTAATACTCACATGTGGCTGGTTCATGTATTCAAGATATAAGACAAAAATAGTAGTTTATGATCAAGATCACACGGTTGACTATACATAAGATGAATTTATATTATATAGATGAGTGTAGATTTTATAAAGTTAATTTAGATATAACGAAACTTTGACAAAAAATTTAAAGGTATCTAATTAAATTTTTTTAGCCAAATTAAATTTTTTTATATAAATTAGTTTTTGTAATTAAATAAAAAAAACTTTTCATTTCCTCTCTTTAACCCAATTTCACATAAGGATTGACGTATACACTCATCAATTTTTAATCTTTCTAATCCATTAAATTCATGCAACATAGGTATTCTAATTTGTTATCCAACTCATTCATTATCTACAATCATCAAATTCGTAATACAGCCTAAGTGGGTGTTTGGTTCTGCGTTAAATTGATGTAGAATAAAATTGATTAGAATTGATTTTCTAACGCAAAATCGATACTCATTTGATTTTCAAAATCAATTAAAGAGTAAAAAATTCACAATGAGAAGTAACAAATTTTTGCTTCTGCCTTGGAGAATTGATTCAGCTGGAATCAATTCTCCGTCGTTAAACCAAACACACCATAAGATACATCTTTAAATTTTACAAAATTTTACCATATGCAACAGAAAACACAAAATTCTTAAATTTCATAATTTAGGTTTATTATTAATTTGGGTAAAAATATAATTAGGGTTCATGCCAATTTTATAAAAGAGTCCTTAAATTCTTAATTAAAGTTTATGCTAATCTGAGAGAAATATCTTACTAGGAGAATCATAAATTTAAGATACATAAATCATAATAAAATACTAATTTTTATTCATGAGAGATATTGTAACAATTCGTTCTTCAATCTCTATGTATTCTAATATACATTCTCGATCTATCTTTTTATTTTTTATTTCTACTCTCATACTTTCTTAATGTCTTTCTAAGAAATCAAGAAATAACTTTATTATGATCTAAGACAAAACTCTAATCCTTTTTGTTAACCAACATTTATCAAATTAATTTTTATTTTAGTTTTTAAACAATAAAAATACATAAATAAATAATATATATAAATAAAGTTGTAAATTTTTTTCCTAAATTTAATATAAATAAAATAGTATAATAATATATAAATATAATTTTAAAATATATAAAAAATAAAATTCAAAAGTTTTGGACGATACATCCTTCGGTCTTAAAAGAGGATCGTTGATGATTAGATATGTCTTAAAATGATATAAGAGTTATAGTCAATTCTAATAAATTTTATAATTTATTAGATTTTTCATGTCATTCATTATTGAATTACTATTATTATTAGTCCAAAATATATATATATATATAAAATTTATTTGTGTGTATGTGCGTGTATGAGACTAATTTTAGAAGATTATAAAATTGTATAAAGTTTTCCAGATGACTATTTTTTTTTATATTTATTTGAAAAAGAAAAAAGAAAATGCGGCACACGTTGTGTTTGTTTCATGTGCCTCATGCTAATTAGAAGGGTTTTCTTCTAAGAGACTCTTTCATTCATATTTTAAAAGGGTGAGTGACGTTATCTTTCTTTATTCCTTGTACTAAATTTCCCTATTGACAAATAAATTAACAAAGAATCGAAGAAGTTTCTGAATTTCAATTGTTTTTGGCAATTATCCTTCGTATGCATTGTACATCCCTAAAATGAATTTGTTGGAGGTGACTGCAAAAGAGATAAGATATTTAAGTACTCCTTGATAATTGCTCATCATCCTACCTGACATTAATGCAACAACTGACATGTAGACCATATTAATAGGCAATCGAATAAGAAAACACGGTTTGGATATTTTTCTTTAATTAAATCTCTAAATTAATTGCTTAACATAAAGTTATGTACAAATCTATCTTATTCTTTCATAGTATGATGTGTAATAATTTAGGTTTTGTAGTTGTTCCTATCACACTCAAGTTGGTTTAAATACTTCTTTATCTCCTGAATTATTTTTAAAGACAAAAATATAATAGACAGATTTCAAAACGATTAATACTTCACATATATCGAATATTTGTCCATAAAATATCTAATTATTAAGTAGTAATACTTGCAGATAATACTTTATAATTATTTATGTTTGATAATTTTAACACATGCGATTTTAATTTAGATTTATACAATAATAATTTTATATTTATTATGTTTTTAAATAATTATTGTGTAACATCCAGTTTTCATAATTTTTGTATTATTAAACAAAACATTTAAATTTCAATGATTCAGAAGCAGATGATGACGTAGGCCAGTATATATACAATACAGTCATCCTCAAAATAACCATACATACACTGATCAATACATACAGCCCATACAGTACTAAAGGGTTACAAAAGACTCAGTTAGCTAAGCAAAAATAAAAGGCTAAAACTACTACCGAAACGTCTAACATACTCATCTCCTGTCCCGGAGGGGTGTATCCTCACCTGCACCTATATCTGCTTACGCCATTCAAAAAGGACGATCATTGCATAAATAGAAGACACAAGGAACACACAACATACAAGAAGGGTAAGCTAACTTGAACTAATAGCAAATCATGCAATTGTTACACTTATGTAGAAAACAGAATTTATCACACAAAGAATCAGAATCATCCAATTAATTCCAACTATAACACCACACACCATTCTAGACTCGATATCTGGATTATGTAAGTGGCATTGGAACTCTCGATGACTTGCACTTGAGACGGTTCCCAAACTCTGCAGAGTTTTAGGCACAAGGGGTATTACCCAACCACTCTCAAGGTAAATCTCATCACCTCTATGACAGATCGGATTCATAGTCCAGGACCTCCTGCTACTCCCCCCGACGTAATCCATCATACTCTACTTGAGTCTTAATGGTTACTAGGAGCGTCAGGATGCCACCAATATGAGTCCTCAT
>Ga0214542_1007156_pt1 | contig 19642 bp, 12 predicted proteins | sample CNSS1metaG_FD_160096 | JGI IMG/M metagenome (GOLD analysis project Ga0214542, IMG submission 160096) | Root nodule microbial communities from cowpea collected in UCLA plant growth center, Los Angeles, California, USA - CNSS1 | ecosystem: Host-associated > Plants > Roots > Nodule | place: USA...
TTATGTTCTCAAATAGGTTTCTTCATTAACATCGCAAGTCAATGAAATGAAGGCAATGATGACTTTCTTTGTACAAAACTATCAAGGAGAATTGCCTCATGACTTTCCTGTGTTTCATTCATCATCGATAATATTTAAATTTTAAGTATATTAATATATATTTTATACTGTAAAGAATGTTACCAATTATTATTATTTTTAATGTTAAGTATTTGATTAGGGGAGTGTTCCCAATGGAGAAACAAATGACTTAGATCAAGATTGATACAGAAGAATCTTATTAAACTTTCATTTTATTTGACTTTATAACAAGTATAACAAAGATATTGTAATATTTCACTAGTTTGAACGTTTAAACTTTATTATTTACTTTGAACTTATAGACTACGTTCCTTGTTTTTATGAATGTTATATCTAGTTATAAACAAATATCTAAATGTTAGAATTTTTTCATATCATATGTTTTATGAATTATATGCACTCAAAAAGTATAATAAATAAAATTAAGGGAATTTGAAAAGTAAAAACATCAATAAATAATGAATTGCATTGTAGGGGTAAAAAATGAACTTTCAATATTATTATACAATATAAAGGATTTAAAACTACATACAAGAAATAGGACTAGGGTTACAAAACCGTAGTGAATACCAAGGGTTTTAAAACTGACAGTAATTACTAGGGGTTTTAAAACCTCAGATAAATACTAAGGATTACTAAGGGTTTGATACTGCCGATAATTACTAGGGGTTTTAAAACCGTCGGTAATTACCAGGGATTTCGAAACCGCCGGTAATTACCAGGAGTTTGAAACCGCCGGTATATACCAGAGGTTTCAAAACTGCCAGTAAGTGCTGCTTTACTAGGAGTTAGTGAAAACCACCAGTTCTTTTAATGACGCTGGTTTTTCTAGGTAGTGATCTTTAGTAAAATCAAATAAACAAATATTATATTAATAACATATCCAAAGTAATATAACTAGTACCTTTTAGCCATTACCTGGATCAAAATAAAACATCACACCTGCATTTTTGCTATCCAATTTAATAAATAAATATATTATTACTATATACACCTTCATAAATATATTGACCTTTTATTACACCTTAATTAAATAGTTCAATAACTTCAATTTGTTATACATTTAAAGTATATATTAATATATAATATATACTATTCTTACAAATACTCATATTGTATAAATTATCACAACCCCATGATATAATGTCCTAATCATATAATAAAATATTATAATCTACATTATGTATAATAAATTAATTAAATATGAATTTTCCCAACAGATAATTACCTCTGTAGCATATGTATTTTCATAATAGTTTTAATAAATATAAAAAACTGCAAACCTTAAAAGCACCTTTCAACACGCATATGATTCACAATCAACTAAAATGGATTACACTAAAATTTCTAAACATTAAATAACAATTTTCCTCAGTCATTAATAGAAGCTTCAATATGAAAACTGCACCGAACCTTAAAACTTGTATACATCATCTAATTTTCACCCAAACAATATCCATGGTAATAATAGTCATTATTTTTATTACAACACTTTATAAATTGTTGGTTCAATTTTATGTAAATATAAAGACAAACATACCAAGGTATATATATATATATATATAAAGAACAAATAATAATATGACCATGATAACTCCAATGAAAAGATAAACAAATCATAAAATCAGTTAACTCCCGTTACCTTGTTCGATAACAACGTTTTCCTTCTACTATAATAATTTCTTTCCTATAATATACTGCACTCATAAAAGTAATAAAAACAGAAGTCAGATACGTCTATTTATTTACCTTCATTAGCCATTTAGTGGTGTTTTTATTTTCTTATCTGATGTCCAGATACACTGAATCACTTTACTTTGCTTTTCGTCTTCCAAAATAATTCTAATAAATGTCCTAGATGAAAATCAAATTCACAAGTTCTAGCGGTAACTCGTCTTCTTATCATAATAATAAAATAAAATAATGTTACTTCGTCTCTTCAATTTCATTTTAATAAATACTTTCTTTTTCAGGTCTTACAAAATGCAAAGACAACGATATGCATTTTCCACTTTGAGGGGACTTTTACCCGAGTCCTACATCTTCCTATAGGGTGGTCACATCACATTACTGTGGTCATAAAATGTTGAGAAAATTAAATGTTGTACATCTTCCTAGGGTGGTCACATCACATTACTTTGGTCATAAACCGTTGAGAAAATTAAATGTTGTGAATGTGAATGAGATATGGCAACATGGAAGGGTAGGTCACTGAGATGAAGAAAACGACAATGAAGACCCTGCAATCCCCGTCTGCGATGCAGCCGATAGTAGACCACAAGACCAAAAACGTATACAATGGATGGAAGATGGTTTAGCTAATTTGACCCTAATTTGAATAAATGATGATCATCTATTTCCTTTATTTTATTTTCAATTATTATTATTAAGTATGTTTTTTAATATTATTTCAATTAAAGATGCTTTTGTATATTTTTTGAAGTTTTCAATTATTTCCAATTTTCCTTTTATATTTTTACAACTAGAATTTAAATTGTAATTTATTTTATGAAAATTCATTATTAATATTTTCACTACTCGTTAATTTCTTTTCCCTTTTTCTAGATCCATCTTCATTTGGAATCTAACGCTGTGTTCATTTCAGAGAATTCTTTAAATCAGTTGATTTGTGCACACGAATAGATAACTCTTTTCATGTTCCTTTATAATAATTTAAATAAAATGAAAGGATGAATTTGTAATAGCGTACAAAATTTATTCCTCATAAACTGCAAAGATTTACAAACAATATTTTTACGATTTTAACCTTATCTTATATGTGTTTTACTTTTATCCATGATGTTTCAAATATCAATGATAATATACATATTTTATTTTCATTTCTTCAAAAAAAAAAAAAATATATATATATATATATATATATATATATATATATATATATTATATTCCGGTTTTGGAACCGATTACATAACAATATAATAATTATTAATAATAACATATATAACATAATAATCAATAATAATAATATGTAATAATAATTATTTATATAATTATTATTATTATTATTATTAATATATATATATATATATAACGATAATTAATAATAATTTTAAATAATATAATTATTATAAAAATAATAATACTTATTTAATATAATTTGAAAAAAATTTAATTTTTTTAAATTTATCAAATAATAGTTTTTAAATTTTAATATTTTGACTAATTTAAAAATTACTTCATAGTTTTTAAAAGGTTATTTTTGTTTATTATAATTTTTTATTTTATTTTTTACATCACTCAAATTATTATTAATTTTCATAAAATTTAAATCTATTCACTTATCTTTTAAATTTACTTAAAAAAAATATACATATTCATCGATTCAAATTTATACAATTCAATTATAACATTTTTCTTCAAATTCATCCGCACAACATAAATTTTAAATGAAATTGAATTTAAATAAGTTCACTTTCACCTATCTTCTCCCTCAAATTAACATATTTTTTAATTTTCCAAATTCATTCTCGATCAAAACCCAACATGAGTGATGCTTGCAGGTCTGACCCCACCATCATAATCACTTAAATTTAAAACCAGTGTCAAGGAAGATTATCAAAATTTAAAACCAATCACTTCAATTGAACATTTATCTTCATCGATGCAAATTTAAAAAGATGAAACGGAAATTGGAAATGGGAAAACTATTTTATGTGGCACAGTGTGCCGCAGACAGTGGAGTTGTTGCAAACTGTACTCGAAAAATGGTGTCAGATAAGTTGCAGATTGGAGGCGGAAAAATATATTTTGACAAAAAAAAATTGACAAAGTTAACAAAGTTTCTAAAATTAGAATTAAAATTGATTATTTTTTTAATTTTTAAGTAAAATAAAATAATACTTTTTAACCAAAATAAGGAAGTTTGTCAAAGGAAAATCTTAGGCCCTGTATGCATTTAAGTACTTAGTTTGGAGATCGATCAGAGAAGAGTTTGTTGCTGTTTGAATTGATTTATTTGATATGACTGGGTGGGTAGGAATGTGGGATGGGTCCTAACTTTTTCATTAGCGGAAAATTAAATTTAGTGCTAGAATAACTATTTTCTCCTTTATATATTATTTGGGCACTATAAAAATTATGATGTTTATTTTTTCTACTTTTGTTTGTGGTTGCGATAGTAAAGTTCACGATCTTAAGAATAGATGCTCTTCAAAGCTATGCTGGAGGTTTAATACAAGTTTAAAAATAAAACTTTTTACTTAAAATTTATTTACTTTTAACATTTTATATAAAATTATCAATTAAATTGTTGTAAGTAATTTTATTTAATTTCTACACCATTTTCCGATCCGATCTCGTATTCATTATTTATTTCATTAGATATTTTTCATCTTTCATTATTCATCAAATGGCTAAATTTTATCCGAAGTCAATAGTTTTACAATTCAATCAAAAATATAATTTCAGTTCCTCACAAAAAATATATAAAAAATTATGAACTCAAATCGAAAAATACTGAAAAACAAAATAAACAAAAGAAACAAATTTCTAAGCTAATAAAAATTCAAAAAATAGAACAAAACAACAAAATAACTAGAAAAAAAAAACAATAATAGATGAGACATAGATAAAAAATAGAAATTAAAATTGATTATACGAGAATAAAAATAATTAATCATTTCCGTAAACAAAATTATAATTTATCTGAGAAATATTTTAACTCATTAAATATCATCTTTAATACCAATAAAAATTAACAAGTAATAATTTAATTAAATTTTATTCTCAGACATAAAATTATAATTGATTTATAGAGATATATTAATATTAAAGATTTTTTCTTCTTGAAGTAAGTTTATAACTAATTTAATAAAAAAATATCAATAAAAAAATATTTTTGATACTTTTTTTAACAAAATTTTATAATTAATTTAATACAAATATATTAGTACTAAAAATATTTTTTGAGATTTTTTATTTTAAACATAATTTTACAATTAACTTAATATAAAAATATTAGTATAAAAAAGATTTAAGATCTTTTCTCTTTGAAGATTATAGTGAGTGTTTGCTTGCTTTGAAAAATATTTTACTTATTTTAACTTTAAAACACACTAGTGGGTATAGTCAAGATGATTAGTTGTGTCCTTAATTTGTTTAATATTACACTAACGTTTACTGTGCTATTATCAATTATTTATATTTATTTTATATCCACAATAAAATATCACTAACTAAAAATATATAAATAATTTAATACATAAATATTTTGAATATTTTTCAACCGCATCAATTACATTTATTATAAATTTTTAATTCAAATCTGTTTATTTTCAATCAATCAATTTAAGAAAAAAATCCTAATTTTACAACTAAATATGCAGTTTCTACCTTAATTATTGTTTTACACGACATAACAAATATCTTTTATTTTATATATTATATAGACCAGTGAAAACACGTAATGCGTTATATATATAACATGTATATTCAGTTTAAAATTAAATATAAATTATTTTTAATGTTATTATAAATAATTTTTTATTTATTTTCTACATAATTTTTTATTAAGGATTTTTAATTTAATTTAAATAATTAATTTTAAAAATATTAAATAAATAAAACAGTTAAATCTAACAAAACACAAAACTGTTATTTAAAATGTAAAAATGATAAAAAGTTGTTTTAATTTTAAAAAGCAATATTTATTAAAGAATCAAATTAAAACAAAGATGTGGAAAAAAAAAATCCAAAATTGCTTTATATAGGTATAGATAAATTAAAAACATACGTAAAAAGTTCTTCCACTATTTACAAGTCTATCCCCATTTCTTCTTTTACTGTAATAGATAAACTGAAACCAAAATAAAAAAAAAAATTATCATAAAATCATACTTTGAAAATTGTTTCTCTTACAAAAATCTTCTTCTACGTACAGCTCTTATTTCTCATTCACTACTCTCGACATAAATATTCGACTTCAACAACCCTCCAACAAACCTATTAAAAACACTACTTCTATTATTTTGATTCTAAATAAATGGTTTCTGTGCTTTATATGGTACTGGGTCTTGATATTAAAATAATATTGATTATTTTGACAATTTGAAAGCCTGGATATTGTTATATAAATATTCCCTGTCCGAACTTTCCCTTTCAAAATGTCTTCTCATAATTGTTAAAATAAATATTCAAATAAATGTTTGGTTATTGACAGATAGAAAATAATTACTTGGATAGAATTTATTTTTGGTATAAATGAAAATAAAACTAAGAAAATGGAAAATTGTCATTGTTCGTTGTTAAATAATAATAAAATTTAATTATGTTTTGAGTATTTGAGAAATTTAAGAAAAAACTATTAAATAAAAAATAAAAAATATTATTTTATACTTTTAATATCATAATTATAATTTTTTAACTATTTAATTTTACAATTAATATTTTTTATTTTATAATTCAGTCATTCTAAATTTATAAAAATATAAAATTATATAATTATGAATTTCCTTTAAAGATTAGTGATATATTTGAACAACCTATAGATACTTATAGTGATGCAACGAGTGACAGTTTAAAGACATGGGAAGAAACTTCTTTTGGAGATGACTTCTATACCTATCTAGTTGAAATTCATCCAACAAGTTTTCTAGAGGTTACTAATGCTCCTGATGCAAAATAGTGGGATAAGGCTATTAGGACTAAAATTGAATTAATTGAGAAAAATAATACTTGGACCTTAGTAGATTTGCCTAAAGGAGCAAGACTCATTGGTTGTAAGTGGATCTTTAAGAAAAAGTATCACCCTGATGGATCCATAGATAAATATAAAGCAAGATTAGTAGCAAAATGTTTTACTAATAAACCCAACATAGGTTACTTTGATACCTTTGCCCTTGCGACTAGAATTTCTTCTATTCGAGTTTTGTTAGCTCTAGCAGCTACCCATAAGCTAGTGATACACCAGATAGATGTTAAGATTGCTTTTCTAAATGATGAATTAGAGAAGGAAATTTATATGACTCAACCTGAAGGATGTGTTATCCTTGGTGAAGAAAATCAGATGTGCAAACTTTTAAAATCTTTATATGGGTTAAAACAAGCACCAAAATAGTGGCATGAAAAATTAGATAGTGTCTTATTTTGTGATGGTTTTTCACCTAATGATGTTGATAAATGTGTGTACTCTAAATCTGAGAATAGTGAATGTGTCGTTATATGTTTGTATGTAGATGACATGTTAATATTTGGTACATGCTTTGATATAGTCTCTAAAGCTAAATTGTTTCTAGGATCTAAATTTGAAATGAAAGACATGGGTGAAGCCAATGTGATTTTAGGTGTTAGAATCATAAGGAAGGGAGATAGTATATTACTATCCCATGAACAATACCTTGAGAAACTTCTTAGGAAGTTTGGATATTATGACTTTAAACCAGTGAGTACCCTTATAATGCTAACTCTAAATTAATGAAAAATAAAGGAGAATCTGTTTCTCAAACTTAGTATGCCCAAATAATTTGGAGCTTATTACACTTAATGGGTTTTTTAAGACCTGATATTGCTTATGTAGTAGGTAGACTTAGTAGGTACCCTCAATGTTCTAATCAAGAACATTGGGATGCACTCGCAAGACTTACAAGATACTTAAGAGGTTCAATGGATTATGCCATTGAATATAGTGGATTTCCCGCTGTACTAGAAGGGTATAGTGATGCTAATTGGATCACTAATTCAAATGAGACCAAATCCACTAGTGGCTATGTATTCACACTTGGGGTGGTGCAATTACATGGAGATCAGCTAGGGAAACAATTATTGCAAGATCAACAATGGAATCTGAGTTTGTTGTTCTCGAAATGGCTGGTAGTGAGGCTGAGTGGTTGAAAAACTTCTTAACAAACATTTCTCTAGGAATGAAACCAACCCAATTTGTATCTATACATTGTGATTGCCAATCGGCAATAACTATAGCTAAAAACAAGATCTATAATGGAAAGAATATACATATAAAATTGAGACATAATTTGGTTAAGCAGTTGCTAAAGAGTGGAACTGTTTCCATTTATTATGTGGAATCTAGCAAATCCTCTGACAAAACCCTTGAGAAGAAATATGATTTTAGAAACATTGAGGGGAATGTGACTTAAGCCACTTGCAAACAAACAAGTGATGCTAACCCAACCTTTGTGATTGGAGATCCCATGAATAAGGTTCATATGGGTAAAAACAAGTCACTTGTTAGTTCTGATAGCACTAAATTAATTTTTAAATAAATTATGTCCATTCCTATGGTGTATGTGAAAGTGCTAGAGACTGCATTATTGAGAGGTTAAACTTTGTAAATTAAAATTTGATGTAGTGTAAGAATTTTAGTTTAAACAAAGTTTTAATCATTTTCATATCCCTTATGGGTGGTGTATGATTTGCAGCATACACTTGATGAAATCACCTATATGAGTGTCAAGTGGGACCACTTATATGTGATCTTGGCATGATCTCTAGAGCACTCATGAATACCGGGCATGCGCATGGCCTAGTAAGTGCAATAGAGTGTTAACAACAAGAATTGTGGGAGTGTATTGTGATTGATCAACCACTAACACACATCAAGTGTCTTTGGTTCATATAGCTTGCTATACAAACTAAATTGTGTGTTAAGTTTATCTGTGCAGGACTGGTTCATATAGCTTGCTATACCAGCTCCAATGCATTACATCTTATGAGACCCATAATTTTCTTCTTTCATTCTTTCCTTTCTTATCTTTTGCAATCTGTGGAGGATTGTTGTGAAGTAAGCGTTAAACATTTCAAAAGATTTGAACGTGGCTACCAGCTATAAATTCTTCGTTGCTATAATTTTGTTTTGGTGCAATATCATGCTTCCGTTTTGATTCCATGATTAATGCAATAATTCTGGTTCTTGAATATCCCAAAGCACGTTGCAATATTGGTTTTGAACGTTGGTGAAACTATATGGGATTTCAGCCCATCCTTTCCCTCATTCACACCTATAAATAAGTGGTTTTAGTGCTCTCCAAAACACATCGTCTCTCACTCTTTTATCTTCTTTCTTTAAGCTATCTTCTCTCTCGTATTTCTTCCTTCTATTATCCTCGGTTAAATACTCTTTCAAGAGTACTTTCTTGCTAGTTCTGAGATCCTCAAAAAATTCAAAAATCCGGGAAGTTCTTATTGTATCTTGGGGACTTGCGCAGTACACCGTGGATAAGTCCGTAAGATCAATGATTATACACGCCTCAGGAAGTGCTCTTTTGTTCGTGAATTGTCCGTTTTTAGAACATATTTTATGGGAATGTGTATGGGATAACAAAACTCGTTCTCGTCCTGCCTCGTTGCCATATCTGAATACAAGTTATAATTTTACCTCTATCCTCTTGTTCCTCGTGAATTATTAATGTATTAATAACATAAATATTGAATTCATTAGTTATTTGTGAAAAATATGAAATAACATAAGACTTAATATGAAATAAATAATTAATATTAATATAAAGTAAAATTTCAAGAGGTAAAAAATAATATAAAGTAGCATAAACATTATATTAATCAATTATATTAATTTATATTATTTTTGACATCTTAAAATTTTAAATCAATGGTGTTATTATTTACTTTTAAAATTTTCATTTTAATTTTAAATTAAATCTAACTCTACATTAAAAATATTTAATAAAAATAGGAATTTTAATAAGAATATCAGTATAACATTTATATACAAATTAAATTTGGTCTCAATTTGGAAAGAGACTAAATTGCTCAATTCTAAAAAAGTGTGGGACTAAATTGAACAAAAATAACGAATATTAGGATCAAATTGAATATAAAAAGCTGACCCTGACATGTAATATGATATTAGTTTGACAGGTGAAGATTTTTAAAAAATATAAATAAAATAAAAACCAAAAAAATCACGAAATGACACGTGTCGGTTACTGTTCACAATCCAATAATTATATTAATGGCGTTAGCAAAAAAGACTAAATTGAACAAAATTAACGAATATTAGGATCAAATTGAACAAAAAAAAAATATTAGGACCAAATTAAACAAACTGAACGAATATTAGGACAAAATCCATATTTAAGCCTTTATTTTTCAAACTTTTTGAGAGGCCCCTTTTTTTGGAGGCTTAAAATAATTAGTACATCAGGCTGTTTTTAAGGCGTAAAACAATTAGTACTAAAAAATATTTTGAAGCCTTTTTTTTCTTAAAGGTCGAAAACAAATACTTTATCTATATTCATCGATTTCAATAAATTTTATTTTGTTAGTAGTTATTAACGATCAAAATTTATCGATAATTGTCCATCAATAATTATTGATGGTCAAAATCTATCGGTAGATATCCACTAGTAATTATTAACGAATTTTGATTGTCATTAAATATTATGATTTGGTTCTTATCTTCCTCACCATCCTCTTCTTCTTTCTCCTCATTCGATTCTATTGCTGTTGTTGTGACTTTTTTCACTCTCTTCCTCTCCTCCTCTTTCCTTCTTTGCATTGATCTCCTATTAATTTATAACAAATATTTCGTAAGATTTGGTGAAAAAGTTAGAATCTATCTTACCAACTTTGATGTCCATTTTACTAATGAATTTTATTGATTGAAATAATTTTTGATGATAAAAAATTGAAATTATTAATAAGTTAGGCACAAGCGTCACCTTACCCATGTAGTCCGCTATCTCCTCAGCTGGCCTCTTCCCGGTTGGTACATATCGGCTTGGACCCAAGAGGGGTTACCTGCAGAAGGGACTCCGAAGCTCAAGTGAGTCAAAGCTCTCAAAAGGTCAAATCAGGTGATTAATGTAGTAATGAATGCGTACCTTAATTATTGGGGTTCACGTGCATTTATAGAGTATTAATTATGTCTCGTTATGCCATGAGTCGGGCCCTAGCTTGGACCTTAGTTTGGGCTGTAAGTAGGCCTGGGCCCTACCCCAGGCCCTGAGGTGGACCCATTGAATACTAGGGGGGCTTTGATTTTGCTAAGTATATTGGGGTTGTCGGCTTACGCCGGCTACTTTCCTTGGCGGTTTGTGTTGCTCATGTGCTGTCTTAGGCAGGTTGTTCCTCTAGATGTTTAGGTTACCAGTTTAGGCCGGTTAAGCTTAGGTCAGCTCGGCCTAGGCTGATTACTTGAATGCTTTGGTACATAAGCATCGTTTTATTACTATTTTGTTGAATTGTCTTGGTGTGATACACCAGTCCCCCAGCCTTGGCCGATATAGGTGTCGGTCAAGGGTGACATATGTTGATATGTTAGCGGGGCCGGCTAGGTATGGTACACTAATGAATTTTATCAAAGAATCTATTACTAATGAAAATATTCATTAAAAAACATTTAATTTCTAATAAAATTTATCAACAAAACTATTATTGATGCATCAATAAGTAAAAGTATACAATCTATTAATAAAATTTATTGACAAATTTATTTTATCAATAGAAAAAATTCCATCAATAAAATTTTGTAATATCTTATTTCATATAGGACATTAATATAATAAGTGATTTCAACTACACTTCAACCAACCTATTAGAAGCACTACTTCTATTTTATTTATTTATTTCTAAATAAAGATAAATAGTTTCAATGCCTTTTATCGTAAAAAAAACATATTGGTACGGTCTCTTGCAGATTTCTTTTGACAATTGAATTTATGTCCAAAGGGTATCAAACATTGAAAACATAAATATTTATGAAAGCAAGATAGTAGACACTGGATGCAGGGTCTTGGTCCCCTGCCCAAATATCCCTTTCAAAATGTTTTCTCACAATTGCGAAAAATATATATAAAAAGTGCTTTGTTATGACCGTTAAAACATAGGGATAGAGTTTATTTTTAGTATAAATGAAGAAAGAAAAACGATCCTTACTCATTCTCATGCAATGATTAACATCTTTCCCTTTTCAAATAGTTTATCCATTATTGTATGTGATTTTATTAAAATTTTATGCGGAATCACTTTATTAATAGTTGTTATTATTGAAGTTATATCAAGTTGTTACCAAAACTTATACATGTCAAATTATACAAATTTTATAGTCAGAAAATATCGTCCTTAGTATCAGATTGGTGTGTTAGATAAGGCTATGACTCATTTGGTTTAAATGGTCCAACATAATTAAACCTAATTTGTCTGAGTTAAATTAAATGGAGAAAGGTATTTTAGGTTAAGAGAAAAACTTATTTTCGCAGCCATTGAAAATGAGATAAGAGAGAGAGAGAAAATATGTTGACATATTCCTGCTCCATCGATCAAGTTGAAATTTTGACAATAGATTTGTATATATGGTTTTTCATTTTGACCATTGTGATCATAATTGGAGGTTTGTGGTTAGAGAAAGTAGTCTCTCATTGTTGTTCTATTTTGTGTTTCTTTATCTTTGTTCTTCATATTTGAAAGCATCATTGCTTTGATGTATTTGTTGATTGTAGCCACTTGTTTATGCTTTTTGATTTGACTTTCTTACACTCATATTTGATATTATTAGAGCTTGATTTACTGCCTTGTGATTGTGAGTTTTTACTTCTCACATTGAGAGGGTTTTGGTTATTGTTTTGTTCCCCCATTAGAGTGACATCAAAGCTCTTTAGTTTGGGGCTATATTTACTTGCTTAAATGATGATTTCTTTAAATGGTACAAATTATCATTTGTGGAAGGAAATGATAAAATACATATTGTTTTTGAAGAAATTACATATTCTCGTCTTTACTACCCATAAGCTAGATTCTTAGCATGATGAAGAGTGGGACTTTATGTAGGTTTAAATGATCTTTCTAAGCCAAGAAGGGGGGGGGGGTGTTGAATTGGCTGAGTATTAAAAAAATATGTCCAATTAAACCTTATGAAAACCCTTTTAAAACGAATTCAATTGACTAATAAACTAGAGATGTATTTTTGTAGAATCACATTTTTCAGTTGATTAAAAAAATAATAGGTTAATTTGTTCATGAAAAATGATTCAACAGATTAAAAGATAAAATCAATCAACTGATATTCGGAGAAATTATGCAGAAATGTGAAAAGCACTAAACTCACTCAAACAACATGTTTTATCAGCCAAGATTGTTTCCAATTGATATACGTAACTTAGCTATATTATTAGATAACATAAAAACACATGAACATATTAAAAGGATTGATTTAATGAGTTTTCTTGAGATTTAAATGACGAATAAGATAAGAGAGAGAGAATCACACACTAATTTTTATACTAGTTCACTCAATACCTGAGCTACATCCAATTTATCAAGACAACATGAGCCTGATCATCACTATATGAAAAGTTTTACAAAACCCTCAAATATTACACTTTTGAATAAAGCAAAACACCAAGATTTTTGAATCCCACAGGAATATTATCTACTACACTATAAGAATTCCCCTTACAAACATGAAATTACACCAAGAACCACACACAAGTACAAGAACAACCAAACCTGATGGAGGCTCTCCTTAGCGAACCACACATGTGTTCTTCTAGCTTCAAGCAAGCAAAAATTTTCTCCAAGATCTCAAGATCTTCAAACACTAGTTGCACACTGTGTAATCTAGAGAGAGAGTTTTCCTAACCTTTTCAACAGATTGAAAAGGGCACAGACAAGACAAAATAAATCTATCATATGTCATATAATATACAAATACAATACAATCTTCAAACTCCTTGATCTTCATGTCATTTCCACATTCAACAAACCAGATGCTTGATCACTAACGAATCTTAATCAATTCTTTATCAACCACACATAATCTTATTGCTTCATCAAATCCATGCACCAAGGTCACTTGTGCTAACACTTTGAACACAAATAAGTGTGTGATTTTATTCGACAATATGTAGAAGACATTGTTTATACTCATATTGCTAAAGAGACATATGCTAGAACTTGGTGGGAGAAGATTGAGTTTTTGTATGCTTCTATGTCAAATAGTAATAAATAAAATTTGTTGAAGGGCTTGATGAACTTAAGGTACAAGGAGAGTTCTTCCATTTCAAATCATTTAAATGAATTTTAGGGGTTCCTAATTCAATTCTCAAGAACGAGTATGAATTTTGATGATAAAGTTTTAGGATTATGGTTACTGAATACTCTACGAAAGTCTTGGGAGATATTTTGGGTTTCAATTACAAACTCAACCCCTAATGTGATTATTTCTTTCCAGATTGCAAAGAGTGGTGCTCTTAAGAAATATATGAGAAGGAAGGCATGTGGTTCTTTATCTCAGCCTGAGGTGTTTGTCATAGAAAATAAGGGGAGAAGTCAAAAAAGGAAAGGAAGGGTGGTAGAGGTAAAAATAGGAGTAAGTCTAAGTTAAGATACAAGAATATGGAGTGTCATTAGTATAATAAAGATGGACACATTCAAAAATTATATTTTAAGAGGAAAAGAAGAACAAAGAGAAAAAAGGGAAAGTAGAAAGAGAATGATTATGATGATGATGATCGTGTTACTACTTACTATAGGTTGTGATCTTATTCTTTTTCGTGACTGAATCCGTTAATTTGTATCTGATGAAAACATGTGGATTATTGATAGTGGTGCTACAATGCACATTATGACAATCACTTAGGTTCTAGTAAATGGAAGCTCACTAAAGGTAGCTCGGCTATGGCCAAGGGGAGAGAAATTCTAAATTGTATTGGACTAAAGCTTTGTTTGCTAAAGAAAATGTGAATACTATTTATAGGGAGGCATCTTTATTGGCATCAAAGGCTTGGTCATATAAGTGAAAATTGGCTTAATTGATTAACTAAAAATTTCGACAATTGGAGCAATGATTAAATGGTTGGTAAACAAAATAGAGTATCCTGTAAGAAACATCTTCCCTCAAGGAAGTAAAAGTTGCTTAAATTGGTGCATTGTGAGGTTTATGGCCCATTCAAGGTAAAGTCATTTAGTTTTGCACTTTACTTTGTTACATTTATTGATCATTGTTCTAAGAAGCTATGGGCCTACACACTTTAGGGAAAGGATCAAGTACTTGAAAACTGCAAGAGATTTCATGCTTAGGTTAAAAGGTAATCAAAGAAGAAGCTAAAATGTTTTCGTACTGATAATAGTGGAGAGTATCATTATTGCATTGGGTAGGGTATGAAACATGAAAAGACTCCTCCTAAAACTCCTTAGTTGAATGGTTTAACAGAAAGGATGGACATTACTTTAGTTTAAAGAATTAGGTGTATGTTTTTTGAAGCAAAGTTGCCTAAGCACATTTAGGGAGAAGTGTTGCTTACAATTGTGCATGTTATTAATCTTAGTTTTGTGTTTGCTTTGAATATTGAGGTTCCAGAAAAAATTTGGTCTGGCAAGAATGTTAGTTATGATCATTTGCATGTCTTTGGTTGTAGGGGATTTGTTTATTTTTTAAAGGATAAAAGATCCAAGTTAAACATAAAGACAAAGCAGTGTATCTTTATTGGTTATGGTCAAGATGAATTTAGCTACAAGTTGTATGATTCTGTAAAGAAAAAGCTAGTTAGAAGTCGTGATGTGTAGTTCATAGAAGACCAAACCATTGAAAACATTAACAAGTTGGAAAAAAATACACATGAGAAAGATAATAATTTCATTCATGGTAATCCGTTATGGTTGCCCATTCACAATTTGGATAATGTTGAGACTGATGCTCAAGATGATGAGCAATTAATAGAGGATTATCCTTGGATTTTATACAAGAAGAACATGAAGATGAACCTTTACAATTCAAAGGAACTATCACAAGGGTAAGAAGCAAGAGATGGAAGAACAAATATATTCAAGGTTGTTGAAGTTACAAGCTACTAGAAATCTAAATAATATGAAGATCATGGCTTGAAGCACATTTGAAGGATAATTCTTAGGAAAATTAGTTTATGTTTTTGGACATTGGGCTTTCTTTTAGAAATTAGTTATGTTTCTATGTTTTTGGGCTTTGAGTTTTCTTTTAGAAATTAGTTGTGATTTTATGTTTTTGGGCTCGAGCCTTCTTGTAGGGTTTCCATGTTTTCTTAAACTTATGTGCCTATATATAGAGGTACCAAAAACTGATGTAGACACTTTTGAGTCATACTATATGCATTTACATTCTTGAAGAGAGGATTCTCTTGGTATTTGGATTATAACTGAATCTTATCAAAGATTAAAATCTTTGTGGCAAATCTTCACTTGAATTATCAATCTATTAGATTGTGGCATCCCCTATCCTTGTCTTATTCCAGATTATTCTTTGATATATTGTTGTAGTGCCTTTTATGGATTCAAAATTTGAAGCAATCATACTCTTTCTTGAATAGGATCGTATCAACAACATGGTGATGTTGAGATCAATACGTTAGAGATGGAGTAGAGGTTCTGATTGATGGTGCTTAAGAAGAACATGATTACGATCTTGGTGATACGCTTGAATTACCACAAGTCCCTATCAAGAGGCCTAATAGGTTGATAAATCCATATTCCATGTATCCTTTTGATGATTATATAACCTTGATTGATGGTGGAGAACCTAAGTGTTTTGCATGATAATCAAACTTATGACTTGGTGAAATTGCCTAAGAGAACAAGTGGATTTTCAAGGCAAAGCAAGATGCTAATTCTACATCTCCAAGGTATAAGGCTAGACTAGTCATTAAAGACAAATACAAAAAATAAAGTTGTTGATTTCAACGAGATTTACTCACCTATGGTGAAAATTTCATCCATCAGAACTACGCTAAGTTTAGTTGTTACGGTTGATTTGGAGGTTGAGCAAATGGATGTGAAAACAAGTTTCCTTCATAGTGCTTTGGAGGAAGAGATTTAGATGAAGCAACCTGATGGTTTTCTTATTGAAGGCAAGGAAGATGATGTATGTAGGCTAAGGAAGAGTCTATACGATTTGAAGTGGACTACAAGACAATGGTACAAGAAGGTTGAGTTGTTTATGTGTAATCAAGATTACAAAAGGACTACTTTTGATCATTGTGTCTTTGTTAGAAATTCTCTTATGATGACTTTATTATCTTATTGTTGTATGTTGATGCTATACTTTTTGTTGTTTAAAATATTCCAGAATTGACAAGTTAAAGAAGACACTTGGCAAATCTTTTGTCGTGAAAGACTTAGGTGCTGGTAAAAAGATTATTGGTATAAGTATTGATGCTTGTTGTGATATTATATTAGTGGTCACCTTGACATATGTTTGGAACAAGAGAAGTGTTAATAGGTTTTAATTTGTATATTCTTGTAACAAATGAGAAACTAAATGAATTAATTAATGTTAGCTTAGTAATTCGGGTTTTAAGACTGGTTTGCTTAATGAAAAGATAAAATATATAGATTAGTACTTTAGTCATAAACGCTTGGAATGAGTAAAGTATAACTTGAGTCTTAGTGTTAACCTCCTAGTCGCAAAAAGATTAGACAAAATCCCAAATTCCACCTCTAATGTAGCAAAGTGGCAACCAAGGTGTCAATCCAAGAAAACTCCAACCTTAATATCTATGTTTGTGTTATGTTATTCATGAAAACTAGTGTAGACTATGAAGGAAATTGTAAAAGACAATATCTACTCTAATACAATGTAAGAAACTCAAGTAGAGAACGTACAAATAATGCAAACAAAGGAACAAAATTGTAACAAGTTTGCGTGACAGGTTTAATATGAATAAGTGATGGATTTCATGCTCAATTGATGTTAGAATGGTGTAATGTAGATGCACTAGGGCAAAATGGACATATTACAATAGGATATTAAATTGGTTGTAGCAGACCTAATATAATAAAAAATGGGGTGGCAATTTTGTAAATAGTTGGAAGTATATTAGATTGGTTGTGAGGGGGAACCAATATAATATTTCAAGATTAGATCAGTTATGGAGGAAACCAATCTAATATGCCTTTTTTTAAATAAAAAAAAGTCAAGATGCCATACTAGATCGATTATGGGGGGAACTAATCTAATATGATTCATTTTCTAAAGCGTGAAACCCTTTTCTCTATTCTTCTTTCCTCTCGCGCCTTATTTGTTTACATCCACTATCATTGTTCATGCCCAATTTTGTTTGTGTCTACTGCTCATTGCCACTACTATTGGAGTGCAATTGTCGTTGATTGTCACAAACTCGTCCAAGGTCTTAACACTGTTGAAGCTTCCATTTCCGTCAATGCACCACGAACTCGTCTAGGGTCATCGCATAAGTTAAGCAGTCCATTGCCATCACTGCTTTGTGCTCCACGCACCAAGCACCACTTCGCCATCGTCACCACTCACCACGTACCACGTCAACACTACGACGCACCACGCTCCACCATGCACCACAAAACTACTGGTCAAGAGACTATGTGGTTGAAGCTTTTGTTCAAGTTCCACCACCCACTGGTCACGAGACCACCTCCTGACTCCTTTATACTTCAACTATATTTGAGTTATAAAGTTTTGAAGACAATTGGGATTTAATAAAAAAGTATGGTTGAAATTGTGATAAATTTTATTAATGATATATTGTATTAATATATCATTCTATGATATGTATAAACCTAATATGTAGTTGAGATAGTTTTAGTAGAGCAACCAAAATAGCAAATAAAATCTCAAAAGTCATCCAATGGAATGTAGGAATGTACGGTAAAGGTAGCTAACCTTTTTCTTATTATGTGATTATGTGTGGATAAATGTTTGAAGTTTGGATTATGGAATGGTAAAATATGGTTTTATTAGAGAATTTAAATTTTAATAGATGAATTTGTGGTGGCCTTATGAATTGCATTTTTTTGTTAAAAAGTTTTTTTTTCTTTTTTTTTTGTGTAAGGGGAGCTATCTATATATTTTTCTTGTATATGTGATGTTGTTATTCATATTATCATGTTTAGATTAGATGCAGTGGAGTGGTTATTACCCTCTTGTACCAAATGTGTGGACAGAAATTTAATGGTTTACATAATGGTGGGTTTAGTGATTGCTTATTTATCTTGTGTGGGTGTTGATTGAGGCAAAGTAAAACTTATAATCTTCTTATGTATTTCATTTTGGATGATATGCTTTAGCATCTGGAAATTATATAATTAGTCAATCATGGTATAAAACATATTAAATTGGTGAGTCTTGATTTAATGGGTTGTTGTTTTCATAGTTTTGGAAGTTGCAATGATTATTGGTGTAATATATTTAGGTTTATTTAAGTGTTGGAAGTCATGTTTTATGTTATAATATTAAGAAGAAGTGAGAAATAATAGTTTTAAGTGAAAGAGTTATAAGAAAAAGAGAGAAAAAGAAGCTAAGAAAAGTCATAGATAAATATGGTGTAAGTTCTGTTCTATTTTTTTTAATAGAGGTGATGGGGAAAACAACAACAAACAATGTACCAGAGAATGCAGCGGATATAATTTCCCCTAACTTGCAAGAATCTATGAGGAGCAATAATCAAAGAGCAGCAATAATAAATCACCAAAAGCACAAATAAAGGCACCAAGATTTTTAATGTGGAAAACCCCTCAAATCAAGGGTAAAAACCACGAGTCGTCCAGACCAAAGAAATAGCTCCACTATGATCAACAAGAGTACAAAAGAGTCTCAATCAATAGCACAAATTAGTGCCAACACCCAACC
>Ga0214542_1007157_pt1 | contig 19639 bp, 20 predicted proteins | sample CNSS1metaG_FD_160096 | JGI IMG/M metagenome (GOLD analysis project Ga0214542, IMG submission 160096) | Root nodule microbial communities from cowpea collected in UCLA plant growth center, Los Angeles, California, USA - CNSS1 | ecosystem: Host-associated > Plants > Roots > Nodule | place: USA...
CATCCGATTAATAAATGTTATAAAATTTCCCACGTTTTTGGGAAGCGAAGTATAATAAATGAGGTTTTCATCATATTTCTTAATTTTTATTACTTAAATTAGTAATATCCGACCGGGATGTTACAACCTGCATCAACATTTGCTCCCATGAAACAAGTTACATGATCATCGCCACACACACACTAATAGGGTGAGTTCATTTAAATAAAACCAACCAATAAAATATTAAATACAACATCAAAACATTTAAACCCAGGTTAGTATTCTTCTCCCTTGTTTTCCTTACTTCTCCACTTCCAATACTTTCATTAGACGTCTATCATTTCTATACCCTTTAGGTGAGAACAATGATCGATCTTCGCTGCACGAGTATCTACTCGCCCCTCCGACTACAGGCCACCACCTGATAGTCCACACGTGGGAATAACCTTGTCACAACATCTCACCGTGACACCAAGTGGAGCTCCCCGAAACAAACATAAAGTTTGTAGTTGTTCCAGACTACCAAAACTCTATCAGAATACTCTGAAGAAGGCAATCACCCGAACCTCGCCGTATGAGCCACAACTCGCACACTCCACTGGACTTCCTAAACCACCAGGCTACAACCTAGAGTGGTCACGTGTTACTCCAATACGGGTTACACTCGTAATTGGACCCCCAGCCAAAGCCTTGCATCATGAACATCACCTAAAGCTGTGTAGAAACCTTTCCTCGCGCACCTTCACTGAACTAAAACCGCCTAGCGCGCATCCCACGTCGCTAGACGGACACTGGGTCCAAACCGCCTGGCGGGCATCACACACCGCCAGGCGCCACGCGCCTGCAACATCATCACTGCATCGTCATCGCCGGGCGGACTTCACTATGCCGCCAGGTGCCACTCGTCGCCACCGCCTGGCGCACCACTTGCGTCGCTAGGCGTCACACTTGTAGTGTCACCACTACTGGTTTTTGGAACTTTGGAGTAAGTTCCAAAGAACCCCAAGCGCTCAACATACAATCCATAACATCAAATATGCTTATCTAGTCATAATCATATGTCTGGATCACAATCCAGCAATCATGCATATCATATATATTCAGCTAGAGACATCAAACTTAAGATCACACCGTTGAAAATAAAGAACGACATGTTATGAATTGGCTGTCAAAAATGCAGCTAAATCGGACGGTTAACGAACTAGGAAACGTAGTTTTACAAAAACTGCGCATTCCAGAAAAATTGTAGTCGCCCAACGACTAGATATTGCTGCCCAGCGAAACAAGACCAAAAACCTGGCGCCTAGCGGCAGAAAACCACCGCCCGGCAATCCCTGGTGCGTGAATAATCCGAAAAACAACGTAATTGAACCTTCTTTGGACAATTTAAAGACACTCAAGCATGCATAATGTGAACTTAAACATATAAGAAAGAGTGGTATAAATGCATTGTAGTGTAATTGAACCTGACGAAAGAGAAACAAAAATAAAACACTACAACAATAAAACCAATATTATGCATGCTAAGGTATTCCTCTCCCGACGTGATAAATCAAAGTCGGAATCCACTCACTCAACCATGCATGCGTCTCACATAACAACCAAAACAAATGGTAGGAGCCATTCAGTAAACCCAATGCACTGCACCACATAGTATAATGAAAGAAAAACAAAAGCCTAAGATGAATATACTCTAATTAGTGCCCCCGACCCCACCACAAATCATAAATTTTGTATGACTTTTCTTTACCATCTAAGGGTCCTAAAGCATGGCTCACTAACGAAAGAGAAAAGAATGAATAAAATAACTAAAACTTCTAAGTATATATGGTTTGCACCGTGAGCATAAAATAAAAGAGAGAAAAGTATACTAAACATTTAAAAAAAAGTATTTACGTGAAAGTGAAAGTGATAAGCATGGAAGGAAAAGAAAAGTAATTACCGTGGCCCATGGTTTTCACTCATAAAAACATTAATGCATAGATGAAACCAAATTGTGATATAAAACCAAGAGAGAAGCCAAACTCCAACACGTAAAAATAAGCCAATGAGAAAAGTCAACACATAAATTATCTCTCCTTCAAGCATCATCATTACTTGGTTAAAAAGGGACCCACGACTAAAATAGATAACCAATGCATGAGACCTTGCACTTCTTCTTCCTGTACATATTGTCCAATCAAAGTTTAAAGATATTACTAAATGGAAAGTTTGAATAAGCATTTAGTGTCTGCACCAAACATAAATGAATAATGAACTAAAATGCATGTGGTGTATTATACTAATGAAACCCAAAACAGAGGAAATAATATGGCCCTAGAAAAACGTGTGGTTACACCTTAACCAAAATAGAAACCCTTCTATACATGCCATGGGTTTTCCACCAATTCATTCATGTCTGCAGAAAGAAGAAGAAAACCACACTAATGATTCCCACTGTCAAGACTCCAGGAGAAAACAAGCCCAACTAAACACGTAATTGACAGTCTCTTCAACCCATAAGCCCTCCCCTAAATCATCCTAATGTGGTGCCAGACAAACTAATATGAACAAATAGAATAGCACTCCCAATGTGAACCAAGCAAAAGAAACAACCCATTCAATGTAGACAAAGGATCTTCCACCCGTGACCGAGACAAGATAAGGAAAAGAAAATACAAGCAGATAAAGTGGCACCATGTGTGCTAAAAGACGTAACAATAGGCGTGAACCCATATTCATGACATTAATCCTACAACGGGAACGGGAGTAACTCTTCCAGACAGAAATATTCACACACCACCGTAAAACCTCACGCACGCGAGATTAATAGAAAACATGCAACAATGCAAATCGCACCATGAACAAAACTCAAGCAAAACAAATCACAACATCAATTGTGCAGGCATCAACATATATACACAACACGAGTAAGCCACGTTAATGCCTCAAACAACTGTAAAAGAAACGAAAGAAAGCTCCCCTAACCTGAATATTTCTTGCTCAATTGCTCTTTCAAAACCCCTTTATGATTCCAATTTGATTTCAAGCCCTTGTCTCCATCCAATCAGACTCACCCACTCTTTTTAGGTTCAACACACAATTGACATACATAGGACTCGAACCCAAGTCCTCTCACACAATCAAAGTACTCTCAACCACATGAGCTAGTACTTTTCCACATCATAAAGGTTAACATTTAATGCCATAAAGGCTTCTCCTACCCGCATTTATTAAATAATTATTTATTTAATTATTTAAATTTCACGGGTCTTACAGGTTAAGCTCACTTAACCCATGGGTTATGCGAGTTAAGTTGGGTTGGGCTCACTTAACCCACAATCCACTTATATTTTAAAAAACCTATTTTTTTAATCTTTAAACTAGGAAAGTAAAATCTGATTTCATTGTATTTGTTTGTATTTCTTGATATATTAGAGATCCTGCAAATTTCAATATTGGAAAAAGGAAAAAAATATTTCCATCCTACAAATTTGAATATATGAAAATGATTAAAAAAATATTTTATTTTTATATGGATTAGTGAGCCAAGCCCCTTAACGCATCAACTCGGGGTGGGTTAAGCCGGGTTGTAAAATTTCTGGCTCACCAAAAAGTGAGTCGGGTTGGGCTCACCCATTTTTAACCTAACTTGTGGTGGCCAACCTGTGTAAGTTAGGTTGACTCACTTTGACACCCCTATAAGCAAGCTAACTCCAAAGGTGTCTCCAAATTGTAAAAGCAAAAATCCTAATACTCTAACTTGGAGACCAAGGAAAAATACTTTCCATTAGAACATGACACATGACCACTACTAAGGAGAAATTCTCTCCATTAAGAGCATGACACATGGCCATTATTAAGGAGAAATTCTCTCCATTAGGAGCATGCCATATGGCAAGAGCATGTGTCTCACAAAAGAAAACAACTCAGAGACCACTCTAGCCAAGGGCCCACAAGCTTCTATAAGGTTTATGCCCCAAGCTCGGGTTTTTACCCTATAGTCATGTGTCTCCTTAGGGCCCATCTCCTAAGGCCCAAAACCCTACAATACAACCCAAAGCCCAAATACAAGACCCAAAAGAAGATCCTATACTACTAGGCCCATAATATAAGGCCAAAAATAAACCTAATATACTAAGAACTCACTAATGGCCCATGATGATAAGAGCTTGGCCCACCTACCATAGATGATTCTCACTCTTTTTTTATGTGCTTGGTCATGGCTAGGGGGTATCCCATCATCACCTCCATTTTCAAAAGATTTTGTCCTCAAATATTTATGTTTCTTCATGAGAAATCTCTTTTATTCGTGGAGAATGAAAAGGAAGTGGAGAATGAGTTTAAAGGTGAATGAGAGAATGATGATGTAAATAAAAAAGTAGATATAGATATTATAGAAGATGTAAATACAAAACAAGAAAAAGAAAAAAAAGAAGGAAATAATGAGGAAAGATTATGGGTAAAGTTTTTCCAAGCTGTATGACTCAAGCAAGATGCAACTTCCCGAATGGTGGTGGTTTGCAGAAGCTTGATGGTGGTGGAAATGTGGTGCACATATTGTGGTTTTGATGTGATGAGATGATGACTCCTCTAAACTATATGACTCAAGCAAGGAGAAAGGCTATAGTGGTGTTTGATTGCTTTCGAGACTAGAAGGGGTGCTCTAACCCTAATGACCTAAGATGAGTAGTATGGTGTAAGATTTGGGAAAAAAGTTAGAATAAAGATAAAAGCATGAAAACAATTAATTGATTTATTTCAGTTGATATATTATTTAATTTAATTATGATATATGGGAAAAATTATTCAAGTAATTTAAGTTATTGTAGTATTTAATTTTATTATGTTATTTTGTTATATTATGTGGAAGATATGTGTTTTTAAATTTGGGGTGTGCATATCATAATGAGAAAACATATTGCTTAATGGTTGGTGTATATGTTAGTATCTGTGCAACAGGTTCGAACTTGGCAGGCAGATTGGGATGCCTTTATTTATTTTTCTCTCTCTCTTACTTTTTGTGTTGGTCACATGGATGTAGTGTTCGTTCTGTTATTTATTTATTTTTCTTCCTTCTCTTTTCTTATTTGTTGTTGCTACCACATTATTAGATAGATTAAAAACAACCAAGGTTATTTTCTTCAAGATCTTATGGTTTTTATTCTCTTTTAAATCATTGTAATCGAAAATAAGGCAGGGGATTTATTTTAGTTGATCTTCTAGGGTTTGGGAAGGGAGAGTGTGGGGAAGAAGAAGGAAGAGATAAACAACAAAGGGAGGGGATACAGAGAAACCGTGGAGGTGGAAGATGAGAAGAAAAACGTGAATGGAGAGCTTGCAAAATCCAGGTAGGGGAAGCTAGATTTTTTTTTTCATTTCTTTATTTGTTGATGACTGATAAATGAAGCTAGACTTTGTTTTCATTCTTCTTCTTCTCTTGTTGATCAATCTATGTGAATTTTAAGAGATGAATGGCCATATGAATTATAGTTTTTCTTATTTTAGGTACGTGAGGCCACACACATCAAATTTCTTTTCTCTTCATATATTGTTGCAATGTTAGGAAGTGGGTAGTGTAGTGTTGTTTTCTTCCATGCTTTACTAACGAATATCACATGTTTCCACTAGGTTTTCTTTTTCTTTCTTTTCTTATAGCTTGGTAGTGGATGATTTGACAATTGCCTCTTCTTTTCTCTATGTGGTCCAACCTTTCTTTCTTTCTCTTAGTTAACCACACATAAATGCATTTTGCTTTTATTTCTCTTTGATTGTGAGTAGTGCAAGTGTGACGACCCGACTACTATGTAAATAGTTATTATTTGATAAAAGATGGAATACATTTTTCTTTTTTACATAAGATTTTCTTTGAGAGGACACTAACAATAGCATAACTTCATATCCATATTTATATATGTCAATAGTTCACATCTCTGTAATTGTTCATGAAATATTACAAAAATATGTATTTTGTATAATATTAAGAGTTCTACATTAGAATATAAGATTATCTATATTTTTAATATCTCTTAAAGATATTAATATAAATTATCCACGAGTTAATCTTCAGAAGATTCTCCAAATTTCTTGAATAACTCTCACTAAGCAGGTTCCTCTCTAGTCGTACAACAAATACATATGAAAGAAAAAAATGTGAAAGAGTGAGGTCTTTATAAGCCTTAAATATTAATCTTATAAACTCAACAAACAATACAAACATTAGGAACCTAGAATTTGACCAACAACCACAAAACTCAAATTCATCTTATCAGACATATGGATCCATATTCCACTTTTGATGATCCACTATGAATATCCTAGTCCAATATGTTATTCTCAACTATCCAAATATTCACTCACTTGGTAAAACTTCCTTATACCCCACCATGGTCCCTGCCTTTCATCCCGTAGTGTACCAAACTATGTCTTCCCAAATACAAACACTCTCATTTGTTTGATCTCAACTTATTGAAATCAGAATTAACTATTTCTTAACTAACATAGTCTTGGATGTTTTTGAAGGTCATAAAATGTGATGACTATCAAATTGTGTCATTATATAAACTATACACAAAGAATATAAAATAACAATAAAATATATATGTAATTTTCTTTTATCCAAGCTCACTAAATAAAATAATATTTACTTTTACTTTATTTTTTATATTTTTTGAAGTATAAAATAATGATAAAATAAGAATCAACGCAAGAACTTTAAATAAATAACTAGATATGGATTGGAATGTTATAAACAAATATAATAACAAAGATATAAATTAAATAGGACCAGTGTGTAACTAGAGATATATTAAATGAAATAAATAAACAAGACCAGTGTGTAACTGGAAATACATTAAAGAAAATAAATAAACAGGACAGTGCATAAATCAAGAGAAACTAAATAAAATAAAGAAATGGGACTAGTGCATAACTGAAGATAAATACAATAAAAATAAATAGGGCAATGCATAAATAAAGGTAAAGATTCATTTCTCACATAACTCACATTTCCTTTCACTCTTTCTACATTTTTCTCTTTCATTCCATCCTTTTATAAGCAACCTTACACACTTATTCCAAATCATGATAACATTTAATTAATGCAAAGATTCTCTTCATTGATGAAGAGATAAGCCTTATGTCTTCTTTTTACTCTTATGTAATCACCCTTCCCTCACTTCTTTTGCACCTTCCTATATCACATTCACGCATGTGCACATTCACTCATCATCATGTGCTTAGAGAGTTCTTAGGCAAGTTTGTAGTGGTCTACTTTAATTACATCCTCATCTTTAGCTTGTTTAAAGAAGACCATTAACATCATTTGAGAAATGTACTAGAGACCCTAAGGAAGGAGTCCTTGTATGCTAGCGTTGAGAAATGCATTTTTGGGATGGATCATGTGATCTTCTTAGGGTTTAAGATTAGTCAACATGGGGTCCAACTGGACCAAGAAAAAGTGGTGGCCATAAAAGAAAGGGCTACACCAAAGAATGTGAGAGAGCTTAGGTCTTTCCATGGGTTAGCTAGCTTTTATAGGAGGTTTGTGCAATTTTAACACCATAGCCTCCCATTTGAGTGAATTGGTTAAGAAAGGTGTGGACTTCAAGTGGGGAGTTGATCAAACAAAAACTTTTGAAACTTTGAAAGAAAAATTGATCAATGCACCACTCCTAACCCTCCCTAACTTTGCCAAAACTTTTGAAATTGAGTGTGATGCGTCCAATATGGGTATTGGGGTCGTGCTTCTCCAAGAAGGACAACCCATAGCTTATTGTAGTGAGAAGCTTAAAGGGAGTCACATCAACTACTCCACTTATGACAAAGAGCTTAATGCTCTTGTTAGAACTTTGCAAACTTGGAAATACTATCTTCTTTCTAAGGAATTTGTGGTCCTTAGTGATCATGAATCCCTCAAGTTTTTGAATGGTCAAGGCAAGTTAAACAAGAGGCATGCAAGGTGGGTAGAGCTTCTTGAACAATTCCCCTATGTGATCAAACACAAACAAGAAAAGGCTAACATAGTTGTAGATGCGCTTTTAGGAAGGCATTTCCTCTTTTCCATGCTTGAAACAAAATTTCTTAACTTTGAATAATATGCAAATGATGTGGATTTCTCTTCTATTTTTAGTGAGTGCCACCTAGGGGCTAGCAAGGACTTTTATCTCCTCAATCAATACCTTTTCAAAGGTAAGAGGCTTTGCTTACCCCATGGTTTCTTAACAACATCACTCATAGAGAAGTTGATGGCCTTCCTCAAAGGATTCCATGAAAATGCAAGGTGGAAACTCCATGGATGATGGGAGGTTGTGTTGAAGCTAAGGGATGGGAAAGAAAAGTGTCTCATTTTGATGGTGTGGTGTGGTTTTTAGTGAACGTTTTACTAACGGAGGTGAGGCCAATTCTAAAGAAGGAATCTAGAGTGATTCTAGAGAGAATTCCACTCTAAAGTGAGCTCAAACAAGAAAGGTGCACCAATTTTGGCAACATTTCATTTCTTAAATTCAAGCTAGAAAATACATTAGTAGTGACCTCTATTTATAGGGACAAGTTATCTTAAACCTAGATGAGTAAACCCCAAATGTCATCTTGGAAAACTTTCAAAGTAAGCTAGAAATCCTCTTCAATGAGAGGTGGACATGTGGCTACTACATGAGAGAATCCTCTCCACTCATGGAATGACACATGGCCACTAATTCCAGAAAATTCGCTCCTTTAGGAGAGTGACACATGCCACTCAAGCCTTGCTCATCAAGTTTCAAGACTTATTCTATGATCATCATATGCACTACCTTTTAGTCAACCTTGGGTTGTGACCCAAGTTGACTTTGGTTGACCCACTTTCCTATTCTATTTTAACCTATTATACAAAGTCCAAAATAAAATTTCCTATACTACTTGGCCCAAAATACAAGGCCCGAATATCATTTAAATAATTACAATGAATCCTAGACTAGGTCTTCATGACTTCCTTAGACCATGTAAACAATAATTTGGGCCTATTTAGCTTAATCGAAGCCCAATCTTCTTGGATCCTTCTTGCCTTGGCTCTTGTGGTGAGTTCCTTGGCTAGGGGTTTGCCATCAAAAGCCCACGAGGGAGGTTTGATGGGACATTTTGGGCCTAATAAGACTTTGGAAGTCTTCAAGTAACATTTCTATTGGCCCCACATGAGGAAACATGTAGATAAACATTGCAAATGTTGCATAGCATGCATGAAAGCAAAGTCTAGAGTCCAACCTCATGGTCTTTACACTCTTTTACCCATCCCTTCCACGTTTTGGGTTGGCATTTCAATGGATTTGGTTCTAGGACTCCCAAGGACAAGAAAGGGTAACATCTTTATGGTTGTGGATAGATTTTGAAAAATGTCCCATTTCATCCCATGCAACAAAGTTGATGATAAAACTTACATTGAAAATCTCTTCTTTAAGGAAGTTGTAAGACTACATGGCATACCTAGAACTATTGTGAGTGATAGGGATACCAAGTTCTTGAGCCACTTTAGGAGGACATTGTGGGGGAAACTTGGAAACAAGCTTCTCTTTTCTACAACTTGTCACCCCCAAAGTGATGGCCAAACTGAGGTGGTGAATAGAACTTTGGGACAAAAGTTAAGGTGCATGATAGTCCAAAACATTAGGGAGGTGGAAGAACTTCTTCCTCACAGAGTTTGCATACAATAAGGTAGTGCACTCCACTACTTTCTACTCTCCTTTTGAGGTTTTCTATGGATTCAACCCCTTGACACCCTTAGATCTTCTTCCTCTCCCCACTCATGAGGCATGGATTTGCCAAGATGGGGAAACAAAAGCTAAGATGATCCAAGACTTGCATGCGCAAGTCAAGGAAACCATTGAAAGAAGGGTGCAGAAACATTAAGAGGATGAAAACAAAGGGAGGAAAGAAGTCATCTTCAAGGAAGAAGATTGGGTTTGGCTTCACTTGAGGAAGGAAAGGTTCCATACACAAAGAAAGTCCAAGCTTCTTCCAAGAAGGGATAGGCCTTTCCAAGTCATTAGCAAGATCAACAATAATTCATATGAGTTAGACTTACCCCTAAGCTATAACGTAAGTAACTATTTTAATGTGTGTGATCTTTCTTCTTTTGATGTAGGGTTTAAGAATTTGTGGTCGAATTATCTCCAAGAAAGAAGGATGATGAAGGCATGAGCACCACACCAAGCACAATGGAAGCCATCCAAGGAGTGTTACAAGAAGCATGACAAAAAGGGAGGCTTTTCCATCTTTGTTTAGCATTTCCTTAGTTTTATTTCCATAAAGTTGGCTTATTTGAATCCTATTAGTTGACTCGTTGACCTTGACCTAGGGTTGACTTGTTGACTCAATATTAACTTAACTTAAGCCAACATGTTAATCCATATTTACTTGTTTTGTAAGACACTCGAAATCTTAAAGGAGGTGGCACAAATGGATAGCATAGTTGGCGCAAATGAAGAGAACATGTTGAAGAGAGAGAAGGAGAAAAGCATTCTAGAAACATCTAGAACGAGGGACTACATGACTTGGTCGAGAATCCCCCTTGAAGAGTTCTAGAAATGTCTAGAACATGTGACTACATGCCTTGGTCGAGAATCCTCTCTAGAAGGCCTTAATGTTCACCATTTAACCTACCTTCTAGATTGTAGGGTTTATTATTTGCTTTGTAATCCTTTTGGACCTTATGTGTTTTTGCTTAAAGAACCCTAAGCATTTCTATATAATGAGTACTCTACTACTTGTAAAAGGGTTGATCATTTTGGAATTTATTATACACCTTGTGTTCAACCTTTATGAGAGTATCCTCATTTGGGAGTTAGACTTTTAAGCTGCTAGACTCAAGTGGAAACACCCATCCACTCATCTCCAAGGCTCCATGGATTTTGCCTAGCCTTGTAGTAGCTTGCTTCACTCATATCTTTCATTCCTTGCCTTTCCATTTTCATGCTTTATTTCTTCTTCTTTCAATTCGGCTTTTATGGCTTATGCATTACTATGTCTTTATTTTTGAATCAATCCATTTCTCTTCTTCTCTAGAGTCTTTTGAAATGCACATTCACATCTAGATAGCTTGTTATCTTAATGTCCCCTGAGAATCTTCACTATACTTTCTTAAACAACTTTCACCATATTCACAATTGTTAAAAGGAACTAACTTAATCATTCATCAAAAACCTAAACCTAAACTTTTTTCAATCAAAATTACTAATATGTTAAGTCTAAACCTAACTCCATAGTTTAAGTAGATGCATTGCCCACTCCTGACTTATTTTCAACTTTGTCTCGTTCGTTAGAGGTGATGAATTCTTGAACCCCTGAAAAACTTACACTAGTTCATTATACATGGATATTAATATTTAAAGTTTGATATGATTTCTAATACACGAAATGTATATATTATTACCTTTGACCAATGTTTTCTAATTCCAGCTCGAATGATTGTTTTCATCCATGACGTGACGTAATAGCCACATTCGAATGAATCTTTTTGCTTGTTACATTAGACACGACAAACAAATTAATCACACATTAAGGTAATAAGTTGTCTTGTCAAAATTAATAACTTATAGATTACAAGACTTCCAACATTTGGAAATATTACTTGAATTTGCATTGATCCGGACTTATCGACAACTCTAATTAAATTGGTGATAACGGTGTCATGAAGCGATCAAACTGATACTACTTATCTATAGCAACTTCAGTATTGTTAATGTAAGACCTGAGATAATTTAAATAGTTTATTAAATAATTATTTAATAATTGCGGGTAATAGAAGCGTTTAAAGTATTTAATGCGGATTGTTATGATGTGGAAAAGTGTTAGCTCAAGTGGTTGAGAGTACTTTGATTGTGTGTGAAGACTTGGGTTCGAGTCCTATGCATGCCATTTATATGTTATTTAATTTATGAATTTTTATGCTATATATTTGGATGCGAGACGAGATAACATAACCTTAGAATTAGAGGTATTATCACGAATATGAGTTGGTTGATTTGGTTGTGCACTTGCTTTGTAATTGAAGGGTTGTGAGTTCAAACCTTGCTAAGGACAAATTCATCCTCTTTTCGCCAATTTATTTTGGCATGAATATGAAAGGGTTTGGAAACCTATCAGCTAATGGAGAGAAGGAAGGGGTGATTCTGGTTCGTGAAAGAGGCCAAGGAGAGAATAGTTGAAGTGCTTCTTTTTAGCAAAGGGAAGAAGGTGTGAAAGGAGAGTGAGAATCCCAATTGGAGCGGGAATTCCAGGTAAGGGGAAGGTGTGAAAGGAGAGTGAGAATCCCAATTGGAGCGGGAATTCCAGCTAAGGGGAGTTGTTTTGCGTGTTTTTAGTCGTGAACCCTATACTGTGCATTGCTTGATTGAAACTGCATGCTTTTCATCTATTTTCGGCACTGTTTCATTGAGATTTCTAGGTTTTTCCTAGAAACCGCCTGGCAGATCAATCCCTACCGCCAAGTGGCACATCAGAGATGGTCGTTGTTCTTATTTTGGCTTGAACTGCCTGGCAGCGATGAATTTCTGCCAGACGGCACGACACTATTCGTGTTCTGTTTGGTGGTTTTAATGTTGTTTGTATGGGAATCAATATGGTTTCCGAAATTGATGTGTGTAGCTTCTATTGAATACCTTGTTGGTCTGAAATCAATTGAAATTTGGGGTATGGCAAAGTTCTAGATATATTGTGCATGAATTGAATTGGGTCATTCAAGAGAGTAAAGATAAAAAACTAGTCCATTATATAGGTATTGTCGTATCTTGGTGAATGTAAGTGATGGGAATGAATACTAGAAAAAGGGGTTGAAATCTGTCGCAGGTATGAAGAAGCCTGGTTTATGCAGGCACTGATACCTCGCCTGGCGGCAAGCAAAGCGCCGCCAGGCGATAGCAAGGCCAGGGGTTGTTCTATGAAATTCAGGTAGCAGAAACTGAGGGAGGAGCTTTGGAGTGTGAGTGGTTTTAAAATGATTTGGTAACATAGAAAAGGGAAATGTACTATGTTGATTAATTATGTGGATGGTAATAGGTTGAAAGTCTAACTAGTTTATGGTGTTGGTTGGGATGTTAAGGGAAGAAAGGGAGAAGGGAAATTTTAGTTAATAGATCATGTTTTGGAAGCATAGCATTCGTTTACGTGTGACTGGATAAGTGTTGATTATGACTTACTGATTTTAGGTAACATTTGTGATTATATTCAATAGTGGATGATAATTGGTTATGTAATATTGCATAGAGCTATAGTTATATGTACTGGAGGAAAAATGTGGTTATGAATGGCTATCCATGAGGAATTATGGGAAAGATATTCTAAGACTATTGAAAGGAAAGTTCTGGTTACAGTGTAGTATAATTGGGGGTGTGATTGAAGGTATTGAATTGTTGGATGTGTTCATAGGTATGGATGAAGTTTTTGTACTATGATAATGCTCATGTATTGTGAAAACTTGAATAGATGGATTGACCATTGTAAAGTTTAAGTACTTGATACTTATGATAGTTGTAGACTAACCATAATGTGGATTCCATAGAGGAGCCTTTACTTGGGCGCTTGGAATTGGGTCATACAGCAGATCAGACTAAATGAGGAGCTAAAAGCCAGGGGAGTTCTGCTACTGATACAGTGCCTGGCGGCACGGGTAGGTGCGCTAGGCGATGGGACTATCGTCAGAGGTCCTTGTACCGCGTAGCGCCTGGCGGCAAGGGGTGCTCTGCCAGGCGGTGATTGAAAAATAGTGGGGTTGGACGAGCGCGGGCGCCTGGCGGTGGGAAGGTACCACCAGGCGGTTTGGGTCGATTTAGCCTGGCGGCACTTGGTGTTGTGCCGGGCGGAAAACCCAACAGACTATGACTTGTGTGCATTGCTTTTAAGTGATACTGCTATACTTGGATCGGAAGATGTTGTGCCATGAGCGAGTAGGTTCATGGATGGTGTTTAACATGTGATGGTATGAGCGGGGAGGTTTATATCCAGATACTCTCGCATAAGGATACAAGCGAGGTAGGTTCGTATGTTCTGTGCTCACGTTTGAGAGATGCCACGTGCGGGGAGGTATGGGGCTGGTGGATCACATGTGTTGGACTACGGGCGGGTAGGTCCGTAGAGCAGGACTACGAGCGGGGAGGTTCATAGAGCAAGACTACAAGCGGGGAGGTTCATAGAGGCAAGACCACGAGCGGGCAGGTTCGTGTGAGCATCATATTCCCGAGTCCAAGGCTAATCATTTGTGTGCTTTGAAGGCTGAAAAGCCTTGAGGTTAAGGTCTTGGCCAAGAACTACGTAGGTGGAAGTAAATGGGTATATGATTTATCTAATGTTATTATATATATGCATATATGTTATTTTTATTTTCTCAACTCACCCTTTCTGTTTGTGTATGGCGATGATCGTGTGATTCGTTACACGGGAGCAGATGTGGATACAGGTGATGCTCAGGATGCTCAGGCGACGGAGTGAGGGCTAGCTGGGATTAGAGCTAGGCATACTTGACTATGTTTTATTTTATGATTATGGATTCTTGAAAATTGTAAAGTATTTATGACTACTTTCTTACAACTTTTAGCGCGTGTTTAATTATTTATTTAATTAAGTAATATTCCTTAGGGATGTTACAGTTAAGAAAGTAGTCAATAAAATAAAAAGGGTAAAGTAACCTAAAGTGGTCTCCCAACGAACACGAAATTGTTTTTTAACGAATTAGTTCTTATAAAAACTATACAAAAGAGTTAGTCAAATAAAATAAAATATAAGAGGATTAAGATAAACAAAGAAAGGAATAAAATTTAAAAGATAAAAAGAAATACAAACAATAGTAAAGAAAATAGGTTGACTCCACTACTTTTTCAAAATAGATTCATCATCAGTTATCTAAAGATTATTGCTCAATTAATTATTGTTCTAAATTTGCAAATTAATTAATGTAAAGTCTCAATTAATTTGTTGTCGTTCTCACTTTTAACCAAAGTACAATCTCAATTAAAAGTTAGAACTTTTAGATTATCCATAGTAAATTCAACCAAAGTACAATCTCAAAAAAATTTTACTGTCTAATCATGTCTATTCTTTTATCTCCTCACCAAATAAAAAGCTTAATTAATCAAAGTAAAGTCTTGACTAATTTTAGTTAGAGTAAATACCTTTAATCAAAGTAAAGTCTCAATTATTGGTAAAAACTCATTTAATCACATGAAAGTTTCTAAATAAAATCAAAGTAAAGTCTCAATTAAATTTAAAAACCATTCAACTCATGTGATTTGCATGTATATAGATTGAAACACTTCGCTAATTAGCTAGTATGTAAAAATCATTACTTTTAACGTGATTCAAAGACAAAAGACATAAATGAATAAAAACCACAATAATAATAAAAAGAACAAAGAAATTATTTCATTGTAACCTTAGAATCCATAATGAAATTACAATGGAACCAACCCGAAAAGTTTAGCATTCCATGGAATGCAAAAGTTATATAAAAATAAAAGAAGAATAGAGAGAGGGAAAGGAAAAACAATTAGGCCACCCCTTAGGGTTCCTAAACTCTAAAGTCCCGAGCATTTTTTCTACTTCCCCTTGGTATCTTTATATAGGCCGTGATTGGACTTGAATCTTATATTTTCTATTGCTGAAATCTTTTATCTTTTAATATAATATCTCTTAAATAGTTAACAGATTTTATCATTTTCTAAAATATTTGGAAGATTTTCTTTGTTGATAATTTGAGATATATCAAAGATAATTAATAAAAAATCTTTAATTAATTAATCATCAACTTAATTTCTGTTCAATTTCCAATTCTGCCCCTCTTGTAATCTTCTCCCATTATCTTCTAAATAATCCAATGTCTCCAAGATATATTTTTTTGTCGTGGAGATCTAAAAAGATTCAAGAAGATCTTGCCCTATTTAAAAAGATTTGGTAGTTATTATCTTTTGATATTTTATGATATAATTAAATATGATAATTATATAAAAATATCAAATAAAATATCTATAGATATATTTTCCCCAATTATCTTTTATCATAAATATTTATGAATTATCAAAGACCTTCTTCTAGAAAAAGATGGAGAAAACCGCAAGGTCCAATTTTTGTTGCATGTTCCCTCTTCTTGGCTTAGCCAAACTTCTTCACTTTTTCAAGCTTTTCTTGTCGTCTTCATGCAATGCTTGGCTTGGATTTTTGTGATCTTGGATTTATCTTTAAGGTGTCATGAAGGTTTAAGCAATTTATTTTCACACTTCCATGAGCTCAAGTTAGCTACAACTGCACTAATACAACTCAAAATATCAAAAGAACATTTATGCAACTAAAAGTTATTTTTAACATCTTTTTGTATCTCATGCTCAATAAACCCAATTATAAGAAATTCCAATTAAATCAATCTTTTAAGAACAAAATTCAATTAAAAATCCAGAATTAAACATTAAATGAGAGCAAAAATACGCACTCATCAATTGGAAACATATGTTAGTAGTAATATATACTAATTAGATGACATAAACAAAGTAACACTTACTCTTGGAGAAAGGTTCTCAAATCAGTTTTCATCTTCCTATGCAGAGAACAAAATCAGACAACTATACATTATTTGGAATGATGATCATTAGTTGCCAATAGGCCCTGCCATGAATCATAAATAGTTAGACGAATAATTGGCATTACTTCATAAAATATTAAATTTAGCAAGACTTATCCATCAATGTAGTGTGTAAGACCTGAGAAAATTAAATAAATAAATAAATAATTATTTATTTAATATAAATGCGTGTAGTGGGATCTTTATAGTAATAAATGAGAGAGAGAGAGAGAGAATCCCTAAGTTTATTAATGTGGAGAGAGAAGATAAGGAATAATATTAGCTCAAGTGATTTAGAGTACTTGGTTATGTGAGAGGACTTAAGTTTGAGTCCTATGTATGCCATTATTGAATTAATTCAATTATTTTATTATTCCGCTTGGATGCTAGAACAAAGAGCGTGATAATATAATTATAGATGAGTATGAATTTTCACGAAACATGTATTGGTTGATTGGTCAATTGGGAGGATGTGGCTCGAACATGGGCTAATGCAAATTAGCTTTGACTTGTTCATGTTCTATTATATTTTTTTGGTTTTGCTATGCTAAGGAGAACCTAAAAATCCTAATAGCCGTCAAAGAAGCCAAAAAGGCATGGAATGACTAGTTACATTGCAATGAACTCACAAGTTAATGGACTTAAATGATATTTTCGTTTTGGTGTGTAAAGGGCCATTATTGGGGTAATAATGGTGAGAGGAAGGAGAGTTGTGGGGTTGTAAGGATGCCTCTTTGGTATGGGCTATTGGAGGAGAGTTTGGAGAGTACTAAAATGTGACAAAGGAGAGTGTGAAGAGTTTTCTACAAAGGCTAGGAGAGGACTTGAAGTTATAGCGATTCTGGATCAAGTGGGAAGCTTAGAAGAAGTCTTGGAACAAGGAAACCAGGTTAAGGGAGATGCCATTTCCTGTTTTAATGATATTATATGCAATTGCGTTATATATTGATGTATGAAAGCCTTCTCTTGAACCAAATTATTTTATTGTTTAACCTCGTGATGTTTATTGTATATGATTTTAGAGAAAGTATGTGTATGTTTGTGGTTTCCATTGTATTGAGTTCTCTTTGTGACCTCATCACTACTATGATTATTATGATTCTTTTTTTTCGCTTGATGTGATGTTTAGAGTTTTCTTCTAAATACGCCACACTTATTATTATTATTAATATTATTATTACTATTATTATGATTATTTTTATTTTTATTTTTATTTTATTTTACTATTATTATTATTTATCTATTTTATTGAGTTCTCTTTGTGACTCCATCACTACTATAATTATTATGATTTTTCTTTTTGACTTGCATTTAGAGTTTTTTTTTCTAAATACGCCACACTTATTATTATTATTATTATTATTATTATTATTATTATTATTATTATTATTATTATTATTATTATTATTATTATTACTATTATTATTATTACGATTATTTTTTATTTTTTATTTTTTATTTTTATTTTTTTTACTATTATTATTATTATTATTTATTGTTATTATTTTTATTTTATTTTATTTTACTATTATTATTATTATTATCATTATTTTTACTATTATTATTATAATTATTATTATTATTAATTTTATTTTATTTTACAGTTATTATTATTATTTTATTTTATTATTATTGTTATTAATATCATTGTTTTATTTTATTTCTGATTTTATTATCATTATCATTGTTTTATTATTATTGCTTTATTGTATTATTATTATTATTATTATTAGTTTATTATTATTATTATCATTTTATCTTATTATTTTATCTTATTAGTATTATTGTTTTATTTTATTTTATTATTATTTTCATTTTCATTATTATTTTTATTTTTATTGTTTCGTTTTATTATTATTATTATTATTGTTATTGGTTTTGTTTTTATTATTATCATTATTACTATTTTATTGCCCGTGCAATATTTTGGGGCAATGGTTATGTGTTCTTTCTGGTTTGTATATTGTGTGGTTGTCCAGGATTTTGTGTTTGGTATAACACTTTGTTTTGATGGTTTTATGTGGATTTATTGTGATTCTCCGGGATGTATGAAAGCAAGGATATGTTTGTGTTTTATGTATGACCATGTGATATTGTGTACTTCAATTCAACTTAATGATATGAAAGTGTATTTATTTGTCATAGATGCATGCTTTGCATGAACTGAGTATCTTGTGTAAATAGGTTCATTGGAACCTATTCTAGATTGCCAAAAACTAGTAAATTACCAGTTACTGGTATGGCCTCTAAAGGAACGGTGTAAACTCGCTAGGAGATAGGTCATAAAGTGAACTCTAGAGTAAAACCCGAGAGCTAGCGATTGGCGACGGAAGTGGTCCTGCCAGACGGTGGTTGTAGAACTGGGCCTAGACCAAAATCTAGTGGGCTGGCGCCCGGTGGCGCCAAGTGTAATGTCAGGCGGTCTGGAACACGAGTTAGTCTAGCGACGTGGGTTTTACGCTTGGTGGTTTCGGGTGCAGAGTTAGACTGCGAGGAGGATTCTACATGGCTTTAGACGAAGGTCTCGAGGCACTACTTTGTTGGGGGTCCATTTAAGAGTGTAGCTTGTATTGGGGTAACATAGAGCTGTCAAAATGGGTCACCCGACCTAACCCGGCTCGGTCCGCGACGGGTTGGCCACTTAGTGGGTCCACCCAACCCGGCTCACTTATTAGCGAGCCAAAAAAAATTAGAACCCGACCCGACCCACCACGGGTTGGCGGGTTAAACGAGCTGGCTCACTGGCTCACTTAACTAAAAAAGAAAACACAATATTTTTTCTTCAATCTCAAGAAAACTAAATTATAATTCTGATTAAAATCTAAATAAACTTCAATATAATCCAAATAAAATCCCAAATTATGTTAAACTACAAATACAAACCAAAATCACAAAAGTATAAATTACTATCTAACATCAAATCATTATTATCACTTATCAAACTATAGTATTAGAATCTTGAATAAATAAATCCACAACATTTTCATCTCTTAGAGCATCTTCTTTATCCATCTACAAAATATATATATATATATATATATATATATATATATATATATATTTTATATATATATTATATATATATATAGTATATATATATAT
>Ga0214542_1007158_pt1 | contig 19638 bp, 10 predicted proteins | sample CNSS1metaG_FD_160096 | JGI IMG/M metagenome (GOLD analysis project Ga0214542, IMG submission 160096) | Root nodule microbial communities from cowpea collected in UCLA plant growth center, Los Angeles, California, USA - CNSS1 | ecosystem: Host-associated > Plants > Roots > Nodule | place: USA...
TATTATAAAAAAAATAGATAAAAATATTATATATATATATATATATATATATATATATATATATATATATATATATATATATATATTATATGGTCTTCTAAATTTTTTAAAATTAAATATATAATATGTAATGACAATTGGTGAAAATTAAATTAGGTATATTTGTATTTTTTTTTTATCTTTCACTCTCACATGTTTTATTTTGTATTTGAAAAAGGAATAAATAAAATTAGATACAAACTTTTTATTTATGCTATTTTTGTTTTCTTTCATTTTTTAAGAAATAAATGTCTCATATAACGTCCCAATTAAATGGATAATATCAATTTAAATAAAACGCCACATATAAAATAATATCCGAAGAGTGCGGGAAAAAGGTAAGGAGGCATACAATACCCCAACTATGTTCATACAAAAGAGAGGAGGCACTACACTGCCTAACCTAATTTAAAATGAATCAAAAAAACACCAGTTCTCGTACAGAAAGATAAATCTAGACAATAAAACTTCTTCAGCTGAGGGCTCCCTAGTGAGCCCCATACCCGTCCATAACCATCAAGCCGTAGCATCTTCATTGCCATTACCACTGCCACGGGTTCTCGCATATGCTCACATCAATAGAATTGATGATCATTGCAAAGGAGGAAAACCACACACACAACCATGCAAACAGGCGAAAGGGTAAGCTAGTGCACAAAATTCATACATCATAATAATCATCATTCAATCATATAATCAAGCATAATTGACGGAAAACTCTCACATAATACACCAAACCCTTTCAAACTACAAGACTTGACTATCCAGATACGTATAATGAGGCACCACCACAAGACAGTGGAATTAAGTCCTAGCAGTGAGGCATCACCACGAGGCCTTCACAGAATTACACCCTTACAAGAGGCACCACCACGTGGCCTACGTGGAATTACGTCCTGGCCTTGAGACACCACCACGATACTCGCGTGGAATTACGTCCTTATCTCAAGGCACCACCGTGAACCCTCACCTCGAGGTTCATGGAATTAAGTCCAATAGCTGAGGCACCACCGGGAACTCCTCCTTAGAAGGGTCCACGAAATTATGTCCAATAGATGAGGCACCACCATGAGCTCTCACTACAAGAGTCATGGAATTACGCCCTACTCACACATTGAACATGTTTCACCAACCAATCAGAAGTTCCTATAATACTAACATCATGTATAACAACCCCATCATGCAACTCATGCTTTCCAATTCATATAACATACAACAACATACCATTCCCACCGCAACCTCATATATCAATCATGGCATCATCCCTCAACCCACATAGTAAAGCATTTAGATCAAATAAGCAATCACACATCAGTGCACCATTCAACAATAGCACCAAACTTACCCCATAGTCTCGCTTAGGCTAACAGGTCCCACTCAGGTGAGGGGGTCCTCTCGCTCAGGCGAAACCCTTCTCGCCTAGGCGAGATCGCGAAAGGGGGAAGAGTGGACTCTGCGAGGTCTCGCTCAGGCGAGTCCCTTTTCGCCTAGGCAAGACCACTCCTCGCTCAAAAATAAAAACCTCTCGTCTAAGCAAGAGATCGAGCAGCAGGTCCTGGGCGAGCCTCTGCTAATCTCGCCTAGGCGAGGTAAGCTCGCTTGGGCGAGAAAACTAGTGCCTGCCACTGTTCTTTCGAGTGACAGCCACCCACCCGCATCCACACAGTTCAACAGGCATTTTCAACCGATTAAATTCACACACAGACCGTTCAATCATTATATACTCATCAAACAAGCAGATTCTACCGAAAATATGGTAAGGTCTAGCTTCCCTTACCTGGAAAACAAGCTAGCGGGACACTCCGACACGAACACAGTGAACACGGTGGTCCTAAGGATGGCCAAGGAGCTGAAATGAACGCTAAAAATAGGAACAGGGACGGATTATTATCAAACCCTAACGGCAAACAGTGGTCCTAGGCCCATAATAAGGGAAACATGAGCTGAGAAATACTTACGTGGAGCAGGAACTGGGTTTGAGTTGGCTCGAAGAAGGTTCAGAGTAAACCCTAGCGGATCGTTCTGTAAAAGGTGCAAAGGTGACAGATAATTCTTCTGCAAGAGAGAAAAGTGCAGATTAGGACAACTAGGAATGGTTTTTAACTTTTGGGCCAACCCTCAGGCCCAACAGACGCAAGGCAGCCCTTAAAATGCTAGGGCAGGAAAAATTGGGCCTTACATCTCACTTGATAGAGAAAAAATAGTTTAATAATTGAAACTTTAACATTTTGTATATTCATTTTTTTATGAATGTAGAAGATAAAGTTATTGTACTATGTGTTTTTTCATAATTGGTTTTTAGTTGTGACTTGATTATCATAAATTTTTCTTTTAATTTTTGTGTCTCAACTTTTTATTAGATTATGATAAATTATTTTTTAGTCATAAACTTTATTTTTATTAGAAAAAGGTACATTGATGACGAATAAAATAATAGATTTAACTTTTTTAAAAGTGATAAAAGGAGAGTTACCCATAAAAATAAAAACAAGAAAATTTCAAATTTTTCACATATCTTGAAGCATGATACTAATGATCCAATTGTTCAACTAGAGAAATCCTCTCTTAAGGTTCAAAGAATTAAAGAATTACATGTGAGGGTTTCATATTAATTCATTGCAATGTGATACAAGAAAACTTCTCAAATAAGGAATATCCGATGAATCAAAAAGATGAAACTAGAAGAACTTATTTAAAACGAGTTTCATATGAAATAGAACTTTAAAATTATTATTGATGCTCTTAACCATCCAAATTTAAAGAGTTTATTAACTATGCTGAATTGTGTCGATCTTTTTGCAAGAATAGTAAAGTCTATGACATTTTACTTAATTGTTCATTTAATTTGTCTTATAACTCTTCTTGTTTCTACAACTACAACAGAAATACCATATTCTGCAATAAAGATTATCAAAACAAAATTACAGAATAAAATGGAAGATAAATTTCTTTCCGATTATTTACATAAAAAAAAGAAATAGTAGAAAATTTTAGTTATAATTACAATTATACTAAATTATGTGTTCATTTTTATTATATTAATATCAGTAATTAAATATAAAATTTTTAAATGTATTATTTTGACTAAAAAAATTGTTGGTCATGTTTCATTGAAAGATATTATTTAACATAACATTTTACAAAAATGATTAATAGTATGTATGTGTTTCGTTTGCATATGGTTTTTGTAAGGATTATTTGAAATACTTGAAATAAAAAAAAATTGTATGTTTAGATATGATACATGTTGAAATAAAGTTAATAAGCTGAACAGAAACGATTTTAAATACAAACAACATTTACGTTTTTCAGACACAAAAAAAAAAAAAAAACATAAAAAAAAAATTTACTTTTTAAAAAAAAAAAAAAAAAAAAAAAACTGAAAAGAGAAGTTTAATCTTGACGTTGGAATAAAATCATTAAATTACTATCGTTAAAAAATATTGCTGCAAATTACATTTCATCAACCTGTGTACTCAAAGATTAATTCCAAGTTTAATATATCATATACTTTAAGAATGAATTTAAAACCATGTGTGATTAACTCTTTCCTACTGTCAATATACAAATGTTTTGGTTTTATTTTAATTTATATTTTCTTTTTTGTTATTTTCCTACTCTTAATATACAAATTTAGTTTTCATTTATATTTTCTTTTTTGTTATTTTTTTTATGTTTTTTAGTTTTACTATTCGAAGTTAATTCTAATGATGATATAATGACCCATCATCCAACGGCTCATGTATATTTATTAAAAACTAAAAAAAAATAATTGTAAGATAAATAAAGATAATGTATATTTTTAGATTATTTATAAGAATCAAAAAGAAAAATAGCATATCTATAAGGTCTAAAAACAAAAATCAGTATATGTGTGAAGGATTAAAATAAAAGTAATATATTTACAAAAATATTTAACTCTACAAAAACATTTATTGATAATTATTAAACATTTTAGACATATTATAATAACTCATAAGTTTTTTGAAAATTAATGAATCAAACACTTTTAACGTTATCATTGTATAAGTTTTTTTTTTTTCACTATAATAATTTAATTATTATTAAAAACTCATAATCGTAAATTCATATAACTTTTCTTTTCTTTACAAATTTACTTGCAATTATCATACCTTATTAAGGTCATTAATTTTTATTTTTGAATGTAAAAATATTATTAAATACCAACGGATTGATCTCAAAAACTTATAAAAGAAGTTAAATTAGGCTTAAGAAAAGTTACAACCTAATTGAATTTTAAAGTCTAAAATATTATATATATTTATATTTATATACTGTAATTTGACATTATATATGAATTTAAAAGGTGTGTTTTGTAAATTTTCCAAACCGTTGATAAAAAAAAACATGACATCCAGTTGAATGAAAGGGAAAAAAAAGTATAATTATATGAAGGTGTTAACTTGTCCCATGCACTTGATGTTTTATATACGATGCTGATTTGTTTGGAGATACGAGTTTTGAAAAGTTCTTGAACTACTCAAATCTATGTTCTAAATACAAAATAGGGTTGCAAGAGGAAAAACTCCGCAAGACTTCGTAAACGTCCAAAACAAGCACGAAAGTAAGTTCAATGTTTGAACTTCAAATCACGTGGTAGTAAGCTAAATTACGTACCTAATTTATCAAATTTGAATCCTTCCTTATTGACTCCGTTATATCTATTACCCACTGTCATTTAATATTCTAAACCATCTCATCAATTTAATTGTTCACAAAAATATTCGGAACTCAATTTCTCAATATATATATATATATAAATGGGTATAAATTTTATTTTATAACATATGTTTTACGAAATTAGATTTAAAAATAAAAAGATTTAAAATTTGTTCTTTGTTACATTTATTACATAAATCATTATTGTTTGTTAAACTTATGTTTCCGTTATCAGTCTATTATTCCCTGTTTCTACGTTTGAAATATATTTATGATCGAAGAGCGTAGGAACCCTTTAATGGTGATTAAAAGTGTGATATATTTTTTGAAAAACAGCATCAATCTTCCATGCTGAGATGATAAGCTAGAATGCGACAGAAGGTGACGTGTGATGGTTAAAGACAGACAAAAATCAATGTCTATATGAGGTGGGTGAGTATTTAAGATTATGCTTGGATTGTTTTATATAAGACAACATGTACAACAAATTCTACTAAATGGTTGCTATAAATCACAAATCACATGACATTTCATCCTTATTATTAACATAATCTAATTTGATTGGAGTGTAAAGTTAGAGATGAGTTGAGTTTAAGTAAGTTCAATAACAAAAAATAAAATAAGTCATACTTCTATATAGTTTTATTAGACTTAATGTAACCCAATTCACTGTTAATTAATCACAGTAGAACGATTAGGTGACAATTTTTTTTTTTGTATTAAAATTTGTAATTTCACTGTTATTTTTTCTAGCCTTTTAATAGCATTTTCTAAGCTATAATTGTAGTAAGTATAAATAAATAAATAAATAAAAATATAGCTACAAATTAAATATCTAAAAAAAATATATTAAAAACTAATTAATTTGTCCCACATTATTACATGTCTTTTATAATGTTTTTAGTTGGGTTAAGTCTGAGGGTTACACATAATTAATTTCTCATTCAATTCATAAAGGGTTAAATATGTTTTTGGTCCCTCAAGTTTCAGCAAAATTTGAAATTAGTCCCTCATCAAAACTTTTGACCAATTTAGTCCTTCATCTTTAAAAATGTGTGAATTTAGTCTTTTTAACCGAATTTTGTTAAGTTTATCTAACGTTTCTAGCGCATTTCATGATAGTATTTGACTTATTTACACTGTTTGACACATTTTTGCTTTAATGTTAACTTAAATATTATCATAAAATGCGTTTAAAATGTCAAATAAACTTAATAAAATTTGGTAAGAAGGACTAAATCCACGCATTTTTAAAGATGAAGGACTAAATTGGTATAAAGTTTCGAAGAGGGACTAATTCCAAAATTCACTGAAACTTGAGGGACCAAAAACATATTTAACCCATTCATAAAAAACGGGTTAGCTAAGATGAGTTTGAATTTGATTACAGAAAAATCAACTCAATCTAAGATTGGATTAAGTAATTAAATTATTTAGTTTAATAATAAAGAACTCTATTACAAAGTGTCTTGGATGTAGGAGTAGATCAAATTGGAAGACAACTTTAATATAAGTAGCTTAACAAAATTTAATATGATAAATTATATTATAGGAGAGAGTGACCAAATAAAAGACTTTATTAGTAAAAATTGGTGTGCCAGAAATATCAACTCTTTCTTTTTTCATATAGGTATAATTAAACCTTCTAACCACTTGTAGATATATGGAATTTCAAATTTTTATAAACTTTTTCTAAACTTCATAATTTTCATAAAGCTTAGTATTTATAACTATTCCTCTCCCTTGATTTCTTATTTATTGCGTTGTTCGTTTTTTTATGTATTTTTTTACTGTGTTAATGTTCAGGTTTTGGAAATTTCATATTTCATTAGATATTTTATTTATTTTATTTTTATTTAATTAAATCTTAATCAGACCTAATATATTTATTTAAAGTATCAATAAGTAATACAATTACTTAAAATAAAAAGTTAACCATATGTAAAATTAAAAATTACAAAACTTTTAAATAAAGAAGACTAAACCCACAATAGATAATGAAGAGCATAAAAATTACAGGTTAACTTATTTTCATTAAATTTAAGACATTGATCCACACAAGGTTATATAAATAAGCTATTCATAATACATAAATAAATGTTTTATTCAATATAAATTTAATTCCAACATGATTCTACTACTCTCCTAATTGTGTTTTGCTTCAATCCAAAAAGCCTACATGAAGTGTTATTCATAAAAATATTATCAATAAATGGTAACACATCTAGAGAGAAGGGTTTATTTTAGCATAAAGTTGAATTAAAATACAATGAGTATATCTCATTATAGTACAACACTTTTAAAATAATTATTTAAAAAGTGATGACATTTTACCATAGAGGATTGAGTCATAAAGTTTGGTTGACATTTTAAGCATAACCAGATCAATGGTTTAATAAATTATGAGTTATAATGCAACTTGTTTAGTATATAATGCATACATCAAGATGTGAACATTGTAAGTTTCGTAAGCTGGGAAATGGACATCTGAGTCAAACAAATTAAATTTACTTTCGAACCGACAAGTTGGAGCAGTCAAACAACTTTATCAAGTGTTCCATTTTATGAGGAAAATGTTGGAACAAAAGAAATGCTTCAGACATAGATTCACATAAACACTATCAATATATACTAATAGTTAAGTACTCAATTTTACGTTTTTAACATTACGTACAATATTATTTTTATTTAAAAGTCCTTTTAAAGAGAAAAGAAAGCAATAAAAGGATATTTAAAAAAAAAGTTCGAAATTTGAAATAAAGCTATATTTTAATACTTAATTAAGGAGTAAACAATTAAAATGTTTTTTTTCCTGAAATGTTGTAACGGAGATTATTATTAGCAGTAAACAAGAAACAAAGAAGCGCCGCTAGAAGCTAGCCAGCCCATGGTAATAGATACTGAAAAAATTTGGGCTTTATTATTGGGTTACAGTCATTTGGGCAATTTCTTTCTTATACCCCTCGTGTTTTTCAACCAGCACCCTATATATTGTAAAGGACAATAATACCCCTGTGAGTTATATTTTATTCAAGTGCTAACTTTTCATTTTTGGAATGAAAATATGTATTCAAATAATATAATTCCAATTTATGGGAGAGATTATTCTAGATTGGATTTTCAAGAAAAAATGGATTCTGGTAATCAATTTGAAATATCCAATCTGAGAAGGTAGTGATAACAATTTTGGAACACTTGTGGAACTGTGAAAAAACATCTATAGAAGATATACTATAAAATTATGCACCGACAATTTTGAATTATATGTTTCGGAATGTGTTATGTTTTCCACTTTTATTTTGAAAAGGTTTTCCTACAAAGTCAAAAAATAAGGTTATGGATTATCTAATGTGGCCTGACATTTTCGTATAGTAATGAACGTGGAATTTTGAAATAAATTATGATACAAAATATGTATGTTTTTATATATGGACGTTGGCGGTGAAGTTTATTATGTTTATTATGATTTTAAATAATGATAAAATAGTGTACAAGATTGTAGTGATAATTCCACAACAAGTTATATAATATATATATTTTTTATAATTATTTTCATAGTTTAAAAATGTCATACCTATTATAATATAATACTTGAAGGTATTTACTATGTGAGATGACTTATTAAAACGAATTGAGATATTATTTTTAGGGTTAAATATGTTTTTTTCTTTAACTTTTAGCGAAAATTAGAATCAGTCTATTTCCAAAATTCTGGACCAATTTAGTCATCATCTTTAGAAATGCATAAATGTAGTCTTTTTAACCAATTTTTGCTAAGTTTATTTGACGTTTCAAATGCGTTTCTCAACTAACTTTGAAGCGGAAATGTGTCAAACAGTGTAAGCAACTCAAATGTTATCATGAAACACATTTGAAATGTTAAATAAACTTAACAAAGTTTGGTTAAAATGGCTGAATCTATGCATTTCTAAAGTTGGATAACTAAATTGGACCAAAATTTCAAACACGGACTAATTTCAATTTTCACAGAAAGTTAAGAGACCAAAAACATATTTAACCATTATTTTTAAATTTGAGTTTGATTTTACCATGCTAAAGTTAAATAAAATTAATGATCAACAAGAAAGAACAAGTTTTGATGAAATTAAAAAATATGATTGTCCCTTATATTGCAAGGATAACTAATGCCTAATTATAAAGGATGAAATGACAAGTTATTATTAGAACTTTGTGTTTGTGTGGGTGGGTGTGTGTTTATGTATGTGCGTGTGCGTTTATAGATCACTCTTATTGAAATTAGAAATTTTGATTGTCTCTTTGTCTCTTTGTCTCTTTATATTGTGAGGATAACTAATGACTATTTACAAAGGATGAAATGTGAAATTAGTTTATAAAAGTGATAATTGGGACTTGACATATATGTTGATAAGTAAGTTATATGTCATTAGTTCAAGTTTATTTATATGATAAAGAGTTTTGATGAAGTATACAAATATTATAATGACATTAAAGGAGTACAATTAAAAAAATGTGACAACTATAAAGCATGTGTGCAAGTCAAGTTATGCACATTAAAAAACCAAAGAGTCTTAAAGTAAAGTGCAATATCTAATAAATTATTTGAGTGAGACATGCATATTCATTTTACAACTTAAAATTTGTGACAAATATATTTTGGACACATCTTAATTAGGTTAAATTACTAAATGCATTTAAAATAATATTGTTAGTGGGTATTATAAACTATGAGTATAAGTTGACTTGGATGGTTGGTGTGACGTCCAATAGAATGATGATTTATCCCATTTGTCTTATTGGGGTGAGAATGTAAAACACATTTTTAGTTGATTTTAAGAGTTTATTCATTCCCACAAATTTTGGTTCTTGATATAGATTTAAGGATAATAAGGATTCACTCATGTTATATGGAAGCAATTAAAATATGGTTAGTGCACCTAAAGTTGCTAAATATATCTCACATTAAAAATACAATGGAGAACCTACATTTGAGTGGCATACTTTGAGTTTCCTACTAGTTGTTTAGTGTTTGCAAAGCTTCAACTGTAGCAATCTACTAGCTAGGTATGATTAGTTGTTCTATGATCACATTTCTTTCCTAAAAATATCCTTAAGAAATCTTGAGGTCATATAATGACATTAAGTAGGACACAATCTTAAAATGACACTTCCTTTTAACAAAAGTAGATGGAAGTTGTCAATTTTAGTGTGTCAACTCTCGAAGAATGTAATTGAAACCCATAATATGATTTCTCATGATTAGCATTAGCAAGTAGTAATAGTCTAGATAGTTCAATTACTATCTCCATCTAATGATGTGGACCTCTAACTTATTCATCTTACACTTATGAGATATTAACTTTGATTACCAACAATCATATAAATATATTGAAATATTTAGATCACATATATATTATTTAAATGTGGTATGTTAATTTTTAGGTCACATATATATAAAATTTTTGGATCATTATCTAGTTAATTAAATTATAAAGTGGTATGTTAATATTAGGTTTATGACTAAAGACATAATTGTTATGGAAGGTGGTTGTGTAGATACCTAAAATAATATTCTGATTTGATGAGGGCTAAATTGGAATTATTGGAATTATTAAAATCTAGAATGTGATTGACCTAAGTTACAAAATTGGTTATAGTCCCATTTATAGAGAAGGTAACATTACATACAATATTAAGGTTTTGTTTTCTCTTCATCCCGGTTAGGAGGAAAAAAAAGTGCTACCTAAGGTCTTTTACATTTGGAAGATCACAAACCTACTGTTGTTGACATCATTATCCACATTACTCCCAATGACAAATTCATGTACGCTTCTACATTCTATTCTTATCATGAATTAAGATATGGATTCATTAAGGATCAACATATATTTATCTAATACTATATACAAATAGAGAATTAACAATTAGAAACTTCTTAATATAATAAAATATTTGCACCACAATCCTTCAAATTTTTTTACCACAATCAGAAATAACACTAACATGTCATTCATTTAGAATTTTGCACCCACAAAAAAATTCAAAAAAAAAAAAACTACTTTCATAAAACTCCCCTCATCTTTCACTCACAAATTCATTTCGTCAACCTCTCACCCTTCTCTTTTCCTCTCACCCTCTCAACCACAAACCCACAATGCTTTTCTCTAACTTATGGAAGTACTTCACTCCAACGTCGTCTTCTTCAATCTAAACCTTCTTCTTCAATCAAAACACACAAAAACAATGCAAAAGATGAATGACAGGAGACCTTTGTTGTTTTCTACTGTGAAAGGTAGTAGATTTTCTTATTCTACTATATCTAAGTACTTTTCTATGTATTTATTCTCTGATGGATGAAGGTTTTTTGGGAGATGGATGAATTGTTTCAAGAAGACAAGAAAGGTATAAGCTTTTCTTTTTTTGTCGATGTAAGCTTATATCGAATCTTTTGTTCTAGTAGATGTAAGTACTTTTCTTTGTATTATTTATGTGTTGGATGATAGTTTTCTTGGAGATGGATGAATCAATTGTTGGATGAAGAAAATAAAGGTAAAAGTCAAATCTTTGGTTGTAGCAAATGTAACTACTTCTTTATGTATTTTTTCTATGATGGATGATGGATGAAGGTTTTATGGGATATGGATGAACGATTTAAAGTAGACAAGAAAGATAGAAACTTTTCTTCTTCTGTCCATGTAAGCTTCTCTCGAATCTTTTGTTCTAGCACATGTAAGTACTTTTCTTTGTTGGATGATAGTTTTCTAGGAGATGGATGAAGGTTTACTTGGAGATGGATGAATCAACTGTTGGATGAAGAAAAGAAAGGTTGAAGCTTTTCTTATTCTATCGAATCTTTTGTTGTAGTAGATTTAACTACTTCTCTATGTATTTTTTCTGTGATGGATGATGGATGAAGGTTTTGTGGGGTATGGATGACATGTTTCAAGTAGACGAGAAAGCTAGAATCTTTTCTTCTTTTGTCCATGTAAGTTTCTCTCAAATCTTTTTGTTCTAGCAGATGTAAGTACTTTTCTTTATATTTTTTCTCTGTTAGATGATAGTTTTACTGGAGATGGATGAAGGTTTACTTGGAGATGGACAAATCAACTATTAGATGAAGAAAAGAAAGTTATAAGATTTTCTTCTGCTCAACAAAGGTAATAATTTTTCTTCTTCTCTTATATTTTTTCTACTTCTACCATATTTAACTACTTTTTTAAGTTTTTTTTTTTGCTCTCTAATATTTTCTTCTTCTACCAGATTTAAGTTCTTTTGTATGGTTTTTTTTTATGTCATCAATGAAGGTTATTTGGGAGATGGATGAGTTTTTTGAAGATGAAAACAAAGGTAAAGGTTTTCTTTGTGGAATGTTTTCTTCTTATACCATATTACTTTTGTTATGTCATTTTTGGTATGGAATCTTTTCTTCTTCTACTAGATTCAAGTTCTTTCATATGTATTTTTTTCTACTTGAATGAAGTTTTTTTGGGAAATGGATGAACTATTTGAAGAAAACAACAAAAGCAACAACTTTTCTTTTTCTATCCGATTTTTTCTGTTTCTACCATATTTAACTACTTTTTTATGGTTTTTTTTCTCTCTAATTTTTTTTCTGCTACATATTAAGTTCTTTTGTATGTATTTTTTTTGCTTAAATGATGTTTTTATGGGAGATGGATTAAGTGTTTCAAGAAAACAACAAAGGTTAAGAGCTTCTCTTCTTCTCTTTGATTTTTTCTCCTTCTACCATATGTAATTATTTTTATATATCTTTTTTTCTCTGATGACTAAAGATTTTCTTTCAGATGAATTAACGGTTTGAAGAAGACCACAAAGGTATAAGATTTTCTCATAGTTCTCTTTCAATGAAGGTTTTATTTGAAAAAAATTATTTAACGAATGGTTCTAACGTTATTATTTTTTCTTTTTAATTATTTAAACAAAATTAAATGAATATATATTTTTTGTTCATTATGCATTAAATTTTAATAACTCCTACTTAAGTGTCGAATTTGTTTGAACTTCCCAAGAGTGCTTTTATATGTTTGACACTACTAAAAAAATTCATATTTCCTGCTAATTTTGTTTGGAAAATTTTTTCCTAGGAAATACCTATAAAGTTTGTTGTGAAAAAAATTTGCAAGTAATTACTACCAATTTTCTTGCAAAATATTTTGTATAAAACATTTTTCGCAACAAATTTTGTAAGAAATACTTGCAAATTTTATAATTTCGTAGAAAATGATTACCCACGAAGAAATTACCTGCCAATTAAAATTCTTAGAAAAAATGGGAGAAAAAAGTCTTTTCTTGCAAATTTTTTTAACAAATTTGCAAGAAAAATCTCATGTAATATGAAAATTTCTAGTAGTGTGAATATATAACTTTCTATTAAAACATCATATCAGTTCTAAATTTATATTTAATTATTTAGCCATAATCAATTTTGTTTAATAAGCCTTGTGTGCACTATTTGTGTTTACTTCCCAAGGACATGCAATAAATTCGAACCATCATGATGTACAATTGTGACTCTTGGAATAATTATCATTATCCTATTCTCTTTATATATATATATATATATATATGTATATATATATGTATATATATATTCTAAATGTTGACTTCATTTAGATTTAGATTTGTCAACAGTAACAATCTTCTTCTTCTTCATTAGTTATCAACAAGTAACAATTTTCTTCGTCTTCTCTTACCAATCTTCTTCATTACTTACCACTCTATTAACAATTCTCTCAATTACTTCTCTTTTGTTTATCTTACAATGGAATCAATGGCAACTCTACAATTCATACTTTATGCAAAAATTATTAGAGGATTCAACACCATGTTTCTGAAAGACCATGAGTGTTTTATAATATTTCATACATTTGTATATTTTATCTTTAGTTGCTTTGTATTTTTTTTCTAAACTTTCTCCTTTGACAAGGATTTTGGTTACGTTGATCGAATGTTCATAATACGATGTGGGAAGGAAATCAGTTCATAATGGACCATTGTTGATGAAGACAGTAATGTTCACAACGTTACATACAATATGGATATGCACAATCCAATAATTACCCAAGGTTGGGCTCATTTAAGATCTTTCTATGCTATTCTTTTAGACAAATTGTTTGTGTTAAAATATGTTGGGAATTTTTCTTTCCAAATTTGCTTTTCTAGACGTTCTTCAAACTCAAAAATCGAATTCAACTTCCTAAACAACATTACAATTTGTCATTCGCTGACTATGTCAAAGTTACTTCTTTTTCAAGTTAAATTATCCAGATATTAATGTCAAGCCAACCACTTGGTTAGATATTTTACTTTCTTATCTTTGTAGATATTTTCACTTTAGTTTGTAATATTTGAAAAAAGACTTAGCAAGTAATTTTCGTAACAATGGACTTTCAGCTCTTGTGCTCCACAGACCACTAGGCGAAGTCCAATGTAACTCTCTCATAAGACCAACATCTGTGAAGATAGGCGGTGGCGGGAAAAGTTTTGTGCCCTTCATGATCTAAAGGAGAAGAGTGATGTTATTTTCGAAGTTGAGAGTGAAAAACAAGCATGCATGTAAAAGTTCTTTATAATTTAAATTTCTTCTAATATATGTACTTTATTATCATCTCAATATCAAGTTCTACGTCTTTTTTGTTATGTTGTATACTTTCCAAAACGTCATTAATTAAATTGTTAAGTACTTTAATCAAACTAATGGAAAAAAAGTGTTAAAGAAATTTTAAAGTGGACTTTCAAGTGTTGTTCTGCAATGTAAGTTGCTTATAACTCCAAAGTCTGTGAAGATAGTGTTATAATATATGTACTTTAATATCAGTGTCCATTTATTATGTTATATACTTTCCAACCAGTTCTTAATTATGAATAAATTTATAAACACTTATCTATCTCCCTTTTACTAAAAGTAATGTACAGAAAAAATGTTAGATCTTTTAAGAATATCTCAAATTAAATGATAATAATTGAGAGTTAATAAAATCTTTTCGTATTCCAAGATGATATGTTGTTGTACACTCCTCAAGAACGACTGTAAAATTTGATAAGCTTCCAAAATCTTTATGTATTCTAATGCATTAAAAGACATTTTTTATGAATTACTTTATAATTTATTAATTAAATGGTAATAATTTGAAGTTAATCAAATATTTTCATATTCAAAGATAATGTTTAGGTGTACATTGCTCAAGAAACACTGCATAATCATATGGTATTCCAAAATCTTTTCGTATTCCAAGTCATTAAAAGAGTGTTTTTTATTAATTGCTTTTGAATTTGGTATAACTAATTATTATTAATTGATTTAGACCTTCTACGAAAATGTTTAATTAGTAAATATTGATTAATAAACATTAATTACGTAATGGAAAGACTTTAAATGAAAAAATCATCATTGTAGTCCTCGAGATATTCTTCCATCTGTAATAAGAATGCATCATTACACTTTTTGGTAATCCAACATGTTCCCATCTAAACTTCACAAGAAAATGTCACATGCATACAATACTTTTTTTTTATTAAGTACTAGTATGAGACCCGTGCGTACGCACGGGTTTTCTTTGTTTTTGTGTTATTATTGTTACATGTATTTTGTTTAAATATTATATATTATATTGGTTAAAAATTAAATTAAAGTATTGTTATTATTGATATAATTTATATGGATTTGTAAATATATCATTTAGATTTTAGCTAATTATGACAATCTGCTTCATTATCTAATTATTCAAGACCATTGATTATGTTCATTATATATTGATATAATTCATAGTTACATGATACATAGTTTATAGTTATACTTAATTTATATTGAAATATTGAAATGATTACATTTGAGAATAAATCTGAAGGGTGTGGTTTTGACGGCAAAGTATAGTAATCAAGTGTCCTATGAACTTTTGTTCTGTGCATATGTACATTGAGTTATATATTATATTGAAATGAAATGCATATGTACATATTGTTGTTAAAATAAAATATAGGAATATTGAGAACTTTGGTCTCGTGCAAAAGTAATGTCCACACATGAATAATCAAGTTAAAAAAAATGCAAACATAATGTAAGATTGATGTTAACATTTTTAAACAAAAATAAATGCAGGTATTGTTATCAATGTAGACATTAAATTTATAATAACTAATTATTGATGGGTACACACATTTTATTTTATTTTTGTTTAAAATGTACATTGAGTTATATATTATATTGAAATGAAATGCATATGTACATATTGTTGTTAAAATAAAATATAGGAATATTGAGAACTTTGGTCTCGTGCAAAAGTAATGTCCACACATGAATAATCAACTTAAACAAAAATGCTAACATAATAATCATATTAATGGTCCAATAAATTTAAAAATGTCTTTATTGAAAGTTGTGTTTTCATGAGTTCGAGTATGCTCAGATTTAGTAATTTACTAATACGAAGATAGTTGCATTGTTTCATGAGCAGTCATCACTATCACATTATCTTAGATTACGTTTATTTGCAATGCAATCAAAACAATTATAATTTTGGAATATGAAACCATTTATGAGTTATTTATGTAAACCATTTAATAAATATTTATGAAAATGTATTTTGTGAATATCATTTTCAGGTCTTTTTTTAAGTGTTGAAATCCGAAATTGTTAAATGATGAAAGTGTGTTAGAGAGATTGGACAATATCTGAAACAATCCAATGATGATCAAACAAAGAAGAGAAGTTCTAAATGAGAGACGTAAATGAAGTGTGAAATGTGAAGATAAGTAAATGTATCTTTTGAATATTTTAATCTGAATAAGTTGAATCATGAAAGCATGTTGGAGATGAAACAATAAATGGAGCAATTGAAATACGTGGACCAGTGCAACGATGATTATTTTGAACAGTGTAAATAATAATGAAAATATTTATACAATTGTGGACCATATCAAGATATCAAGAGAGATTAATGAATTACTTCAATAGTTGAATCCCAATCAATTGAATCATCAGAACGTTTATTCCGAGCAGTTCAAATTAATGGAGCAGTTCAATTATTTAGACCAGTGGTGCAATGATGATTATATAGAGCAGTGCAAATAATAATTACAAAAATTTATACAAAAGTTTATTCAGATTTCATATTTATTATTTAGACGTTATGCAAATATATTTAAAAATATTTTCATTGGAAGTTGTGTAGGGTTTCTTGAGCAGTGATAAATTTAGATTTCCAATGCAGTGATAAATTTAGATTTTCATTGGAAGTTGTGCAGGGTTTCATTGAACATAAGATTTATTGATAGAGTAATTTATTGCTTAAATGATCTTAAATAGTAATTTATGTTTCCCATGCTATTAAATGGTCTTGAATAATAATTTATGTTTCACATGCTATTAAATGGCCTTAAATAGTAATTTATATTTCCCATGCTACTGATTTGAAGAGACCGAAATATCCAGAGGTTTCATTGAAGAAATTTTACCATCTAGTTGCGTTAAATGATCTTAAATAGTACTTTATGTTTCCCATGCTATTAAATGGTCTTCAATGATAATTTATGTTTTCCATGCTACTGATTTGAAGAGACTGAAACATCCAGAGGTTTCATTGAAGAAACTTTATCATCTATTGTTGAAGAAACTTAACTAAGAAGGTCATTCATCTTTTCAAAAAATCCAAATTATTCAATTTCAAGAATTTGCTTCAGAACCTCATCTGCATCCTAAGTATAATATTTATTGAACAATAACGTCGTCATATAAACCAAACAAATTATATATACACAAAATCCATATAAAAAAAACTTTCATGAATGACGTACAGATCCAACAACAGATCCTTCAAGTTTAACCTCGTAGATCCACATGTGAGGAACACCATTGAAACACCACCAGGAGGATGGGTTGGCTCACAAAACAAAACTGATTAAAATCAAACTCAAAAAATGGAAAAAATAATAAAAATCAAACCTTTTAAAAATAAAACCTCTTAATAATGATTTTTCATCCTTATGCTTGAGAACTTCGTTTTGGATCTTCAAAAATCTTCGATCTTCTTTTTAATAGAAGAAGAAAACATGAAAGAACAGAGGAAAAGAAGAAGCTTCAAAGAGAAGTTGAGAGTGTGAGGAATAAAGAGTAGAGGAGAGAGAACGGAGAAAAAAAGTGTAGCAGACTGGTAGGTGAGTGTGTGAGTGGTGCTGAAGCTTCTGGAGAAAAGTTGAGAACCTGAAAAATAAAAAAAAAATTATGAAAACGAAATAGAAACACACATAAAATACATTCAAACAACAACATAGACAACAATACATATGCAAGATGAAGAAGAAACTAAAAAACACTCGAAAGTTATTACCTTTTTTTCACCTAATAATAGGTCTATGAAACTCCTGAAAAACCAAAAAAAGGTTTATGAAAACAAAACTGAAACAACAAAAAACACCTTCAAACAACACACGTGTAACAATGCATATAAAAAAAGAAGAACAAAAAAAATCGAAAGTTATTACCTTTTGATTAACCAAAAATAGGTTTCAAAACACCTGAAAAACAAAAAAAAAAGGTTTATAAGATAAAATCGAAACAACAACAAAAATACCTTCATACACATTTATGCTGGGTTAAGTTGGTAATAGTTAGAGAAGCTAACACTTAGCTTGGCGATGGTAAGGAAGAAGAAGCTTCAAAGAGAAGTTGAGAGTGTGAGGAAGAAAGAGTAGAAGAGAGAGAACGGAGAAAAGAAGTGTGGCAGAGTGGTAGGTGAGTGTGTGAGTGGTGTTGAAACTTCTGAAGAAAAGTTGAAAACCTGAAAAACAAAAAACAAGTTTATCAAAACGAAATAGAAACACACAAAAAATACATTCAAACAACAATTCAAACAACAATACAAACAACAATACATATGCAAGATGAATAAGAAACTAAAAAATACTCAAAAGTTATTACATTTTCTTCATCTAATAATAGGTCTACAACACCTGAAAAACCAAAAAAGGTTTATGAAAATGATACTAAAACAACAAAAAACACCTTCAAACAACAACACAGGTAACAATTGTAAGACCCAGTAAATTCATATAAATAATAACTAATAAAGTACAAGTAATTGTGGGTTGAGAATAACCTAAGAGAATTTCTTGACAAGTCTTATATAAAAAATAGTACTAGCTCAAGTGGTTGAGAGTACTTAGTTCTATTGAAAGGACGTGTGTTTGAGTCTTGATGTGTCATTAGTGTGATATTTCAATTGTGTATTATTTTACCAATATATTATGAGTGCGGAAGCATGGTTTAAGCTTGTATGTATGTGTGAATTAACATGAATCATGTGATAGTTTGTTGGTGTGCATGTGTTTGATTGGTAGGAAGGATGTGTGTTCAAATCTTGGTTAGAGTGAATATTATCCTTATGTTTTACTATTTTGCTTGAAGCTAAAACACCAGGTAAGGGTTTTTTTTTCTTCTTCCTCCTTTTCTGGATATGTATGGTCTTGTGATTTTGACAAGAATTTAAAAAAAAAAATTATTTGGATTAGAACGAATATGAAATAACATCGATGTATACAATGGTATATATGTGATTCAGATCCTCGATAGTCGTGGTGTTGATTATTATCCTAAAGGTATTGTGGAAATTGAATTATCTTAAGTCTTGGATCGTTGTGTGGGTGATGCAGAAGTGAATTAAAACATTTTTGACTCTGTGTTTGTGTTCGATGTGTGGTTTGTGTAAATTCTTTAATTGGTTCTGTTTTCGTGCGGTGTGTTATGAAGGTGTAGATACTGGTAAAGTTGTTTAATGTTATTAGATTGTTTCGGTCTTTGATTCATCATGAGTTTCATAGCTTTATGATGGGATTGATTGAGTACGTGGACAAGGTGGGATGAATATGGTTACTGTAGAGGTATAGGGGCATATGATAAAAGAAAAAAAATAAAGACGATGTATG
>Ga0214542_1007163_pt1 | contig 19632 bp, 9 predicted proteins | sample CNSS1metaG_FD_160096 | JGI IMG/M metagenome (GOLD analysis project Ga0214542, IMG submission 160096) | Root nodule microbial communities from cowpea collected in UCLA plant growth center, Los Angeles, California, USA - CNSS1 | ecosystem: Host-associated > Plants > Roots > Nodule | place: USA...
TGGGTGTTTTACAGTTTGAGGAATCTGAGGTTTAGTGGGAGATAGTCATTTTTATATGTTTTATGTTCTATGTTTAATTTCTTGTATGCATACATTAAACTTTCAGACATATTTGGTTATTTATATACGTGGTTTTAATTTTACACTTTGTACATTAAGTTTTTATATTGATCTCATGAAGTTAAAGTTTGGACCAGTTGAAAATAGATGTGTATATACAGATCACCTTCACATAATTTTTCATGTTACACATTTCATGATGAATCCATGTCATTTGGTTCTGTCAGGATTAGTGATCATTGTTGGTTTTAGTTGCGATTGATGCAATGAAAAACTGGTTTGGTTCTACATACTGATATAATCAATGGACGGGACTTTTGGAGTATGCTCGAGTAATATAATGACAATTTTGAGCTCATAAAGTCTAACACATTTATAAGGTTGTAAGGACATATATATTTGTGACCAGTGGGAGATTGTTAGTAATTTTGGGTCATGCATATATATGACATATAATTAAATGTGTTAGGGTCATTATTTATAAAGCCAAATAATAAAGTGATCTGACTAAATTAAAGATTTGGCTAAAGGCATATGTCATGAAAATAAATATTGTATAGAGACCAGTTAGTAATTTCTAATTTGATAAGGGGCCAAATTAGAAATACTGAAACTTAAGTAATTCAGTTTATAAATGGTCGTGGTCCCCTTCTGAGAGCACACACAGAGTCATTACGTACTTTTACTGTTCCTTTCTCCCTATCAATGGCGGACCTACTCAATGACAGGGGGAGCCACGGCTCCCCCAAAATTTTTAAAATTTATTTTTTATATATATTTATTTATTTTCTAAAATTATATTTATATATTATGTATATTAAGTTTATATTATAAAAAATTATAATAAAAGATAAAATAAAAAGTTTAATGGAGACATTGATTTATAAAAGAGATTAGAGTTTTTTTTTTCTATATATAAGAACTTTCCATAATGTAAATTATCATGAAAATGTGTGAGAAGAAATAAATACAAAGAGATAGATTAGAAAACAGAGATTGTGGAATACATAGATTGAAATTGAAGTATATATTCTCGGATGATCTCTCACATATCAAGGTTAGTATCTTATTATAATTTATATATGTTAAATTTATGATTCATTTTAGGATGTTTCTCCCAAATTAAGTTTATTCCAAATGAGTATAAATCCTAATTTTGATTTTAGGGATTGTTTTATGAAATTTATATGAACCTTAATTATAAATTTTCCCAAATTATTATAACCCTTAATTATGAAATTTAGAGATTTTATGTTTTTTGTTGCCTATGGTAAATTTTTTAAAGTTTTGAATTTATATAGTGTTGCTTATTTAATTAAAGTTATATGAATTTTGTTATGTTTTGCATTGTGATAATTGTGATTTGTGAATACAAATTTTCTTTTTCTAAATAGGTGAGAGGTGATAAATTTATGTTAGAAATATTATGATAAAGAGTAAAATAATTGATTTTTTTTTTGAAAGAGGAAGGCTTGTGATAAGATGAAAAAAAAAATTTACATTAACTAAACTTAAGAAATTTCATGAGAACCAAGTATTCAAGACAATAAAAAACAAATCTCTAACTTTCCTAGGATTACATATAATGAATTTAAAAATTCATTAAAACACGATCCGGGAAAAACGTCCTCAAATTTGACATTACCCACCAAATCAAATTGATGAGGTACAAAGGGCTTATCAAAATGGTATTCATGGTTTATATCATGATATAATAACGAATGATAGTCATATTTTTTTGAATTCTACTATTATGTATGCTTGTTTTAAGCCGAAGAAATGAAAAAAAAGATTCTAACTAAAAAAAATTATATGTAACAAATTTAATTTGGCGCCCCTAAATTTTTTGTCCAAGTTCCGCCACTGCTCCCTATCCCCATCAAGAGAGAAGACCCAAAGGAAAATAAAGGTGCTCTACAGGAGGAAGATCACTGTATCATTAGTGCTCTCTAATATTATCATTATGGTCAATTCAGATATGCTACCGTTTACTATTTACAGCATGATTATCAATATGAGATATTGTGTATGAGTTTATGATTGATTATTAGGATCATATTCTGCGTTTTTACTTACCTTAACCTTATAGACTTTACACCCCTTTCTGACCCTAGTTTACCATGGATGCATATTTCAAATGATTTTATATTTGGGCTTCCAAAGTCAAGATAAATAAGAGTAAATCCTTATGGTAGTTGACCGATTTTCTATAATAACCCATTTTATTTCCATAATGTTCATGTTGCATGTTGTATTGCAAATATCTTCTTTGAGGAAGTAATTAAGAGGCACAAACTTCCTAAAAGTTTTTTAGCCACTTTCTAGAAGATTCTATGGGGAATATTAGGAACTAAAATCATGTTTTCTACAACTTGTCATCTACAAATAAAATTTGTTAATAAAACTTTGTTTAACCACTGAGGTGCTTCATTTCAGTGATTCAAATAGATGGAGAAGAACATTTATCTGATATAAAGTTTAAATACAATAGAGTGACTAACATCATAACTTTCGATTCTCATTTTGAGTTTGCATATGAATTAACTCCTTTAAAATCTGTTAACCTTGCATTTATTCCAACTTCTAGCCTATTTTGAAAATGATAGATTTGAAAAATCATAATTTATTAATTAACTACGTACTAAAGTCAAAACAATATGTTAACCATGTTAATAAAAAAAAAATTGGAGGTCATATTTGAACCAAGATATTGGGTTTAGATTCCCTTATGAAAGAAAATATTTCTTTTTCAAAGGAAGTCTAAACTATCACTACTAAAAAAACTCATATTTTTTGTCAATTTTGTTTTGAAAATTTTTTTGTAGAAAATACTTATAAATTTGTTGAGAAAAAAATTACAAGAAATTGCTATCAATTTTCTCACATGAATCTTTTAACATGTGTTTTGTGCTGAATGAAGTGTACCAAACCATAAGTGGACATTTGACAGTTTGTTAATTTTTTGTTTTTTTATAATCTATCAAGTAATCAAGTCGTGACAATAAATAAATATTTTAGAGAATATAAAATAAGTGATACATGTTTTAGAATGTGTTAAATATTGTCAAACTTTCAATAGGACTATGTATTTACAATGTCCATTTATAAAGCTTTTATATAGAAAGTTTATTAACAACTATGCTAAATATGCATAAGGAAACAAATTATGTATTATTAAGTCATAATACATACACTCATGTTTTTAAATTATATATGTTTTGAATTGTTTCCTTATCAAACTTCTATATTAACATATTTACATTAATGTATAGAATATTTTGTACAGTTCGCAATGATCAAGCAAACATTATATCTTAGTAAAAGAAATGCAACAACAATCATCTCCAAAATCCTATATAAACCAATCAATAAGTTTTCAATAAGTTTATATTGTGCTTTCTTTAAGAATTATTTCTTTTGGTAATCTTCAAGATTTTTGTCTCAAGAAAAAACTAAGAATTAATAATTAGAAATTATTTGTGTACTCGCTATAACAACTAAGAGTCTTATTATTCAAAATACTTGCTTACTTTAACTTATTATTTAAAATTAATTATCCTTATATTAAATTTACTTTTCTTCATTATAGATATTCACCTTATTCAAAATTAATCATCATTGCAATGTGATCTTTGTTATTTTTAATTTCATAAATTATTTACTATATACAAAAACTAACTTAAAATTAAAACCAATGTGTTCATTCCAAATTTCTCACAAAAAAATTAACATTTTTGATTAAATAAATAAGTTATTAAATAAAAAACAACTTATTAAAAAAGTTAAAATAAGTTGAAAAATAAATTAATTAAAAAAAATAAACAAACTATCAAAGTCATGTTTAGATACACCATTTAAAATATTATTAAATAAATTAAAATCATGAATATCTGAGCAAGATTTCTCTAAACGAAATTAAAGGGTATTTATTAGCACGATTTCTTAAAAAAAACGTGCTTAAGAGCACCATCTCAATTAAGAAAAATTATCAAATTTAAAGTTTTGTTTGTAAACCACGACTTTAAAATAAAAAAAGTCACGTTTTACAACAGAATTTACCTATATCCGAATAAAATTTAAAATTTATCCATTATGTCATACGATCTTTAGTTAAAATTTGAATTAGTTCTTCTTTAAAATTTTAACTAATTTAATCTTTCATCTAAAGATGATCATGGATTGAATTTTTAATGATCCAATTCTCATCTATTTTGGATCCAAATAATTGAATTAGATTTTCGATCTAAATCCTTTAAAAAAAAAGTAGATTGAATTTTTTTTTAAATCCATATCCAAATATTTAGATCAAGTTTAAATTCAGATCCAAATATTTGGATCAAGTTCAAAATCCAAAATCCATTTTTCATAAAATTAAATTAAATTGAATTTTCTAAAACTTTTGTCCATAGGACCGACACCATAGAATTTGACAGATTTTTTGTCGGGACCAACGAGGCCAAATTTCAGTATGGGATAGACTCGACTGACTTTTGGTCGGGGTCGACCGAATTTTGGTCAAGCTTGACCGAATTTTTGTTGAGCTCGACTTGGTCAAATTCAACCAAATTTTGGCTAGGGTCGACTCAGCCGAATTTTAGCTGGGGTCGACTTGGCCAAATTTGAATGAATCGACTTGACTGAATCCGGCCAAATTTCGACCAGGGCCGATTTTGCCTAATACGACCAAATTTTGGCCATAACCAACTTAGCCAAATATGACCACATTTGGGCCAGGGTATGATCAGTCAAATCTCGATCAGGGTTGACTCCAGTAAATTCGTCGGTCGGGATCGACTCGGTTGAATATGAGCAATTTTCGATCACGACTGCCTTAGCTGAATACAATCAAATTTCATTTAGGACTTACTCGACCGAATATGGCTAAATTTGGGCTAGGGTCGGCTCAACCAAATTTTGGTCATGGCTAACTCGACTGAATTTGGCCAAATTTAGGTTGGGACCCACTCACCTGAATACGACCAAATTTCGGTTGCGATCCACTTTGCCGAATACGACCAAATTCAGACTAGGACCAACTCGGCCAAATTTGGTCGAGGCCAACACGATCGAATTTCGACCAGAGCCGACTCGACTGAATTAGGCCGAATTTCGGTCGTGGACGATTCAGTTGAATACGACCAAATTTTGATCGTGACCGACTCATTTGAATACGGTCAAATTTCATCCTGGGTCGTCTCAGCCGAATACGACCAAATTTGGGTCAGGGGCGACTTGGCCAAATCTCAATTGGGGCCAACTCGATTGAATTCGACCAAATTTTGACCAGAGTCAACTAGGTTGAGTACGACCAAATTTTGGTCCCGGTCATCTCGGTTGAATGCGGTCAAATTTTGTTTGGGTTGAGTCAGCCCAATGTAGTCAAATTTGGGCCGGGATCAACTCGACCGAATACTTCCAAATTTTATCTAGGACCGACTGGACCAAATTTCAAGCAGGACCGACTTGACTAAATTCGACCAAATTACGTATAGGGTTACGCCAACTCAGTCAAATACGACTAAATTTGGGCTAGTCCATCTCGACTTTTAGCCTAACCTAACCAAAAATATAAATTAAAAATTTGGATTATCCATTTTGAAAATCTAGATTTAGAGAATGGATATCCAATCCATAAAATATATAAAATGTAGATCAGATTGAAATCCAAATCCAATAAAATGAATTTTAAATGGATTGAATTTTTAATAAAATAAATATTAAATGGATTGGATTAGATAAAAAGTAGATTTGATCATGAAAATTGGATTTTTTGCCCACTCCTTCATCTTTATAAATATGTGGATTTAGTCCTTTAAATATTTTTTTTAAATTTATTTGACGTTTTCCGGCTAACATTGAAGAGAAAACATGTAAACGGTGTAAACAAAATAAAATATTATAATGAAATATTTTTAAAATGTTAAATAAACTTAATAAAATTTGGTTAAAAAAACTAAATCCACGTATTTACAAAGTTGAGGAACAAAATTACTTCAAAATTTTTAAAAGGGACTAATTCAGATTTTCACTCAAAATAAAAACATCAAAAACATATTTAACAATTTTTTGAACTTACCGGTGGTCTCTTTTATTACTGGTAATTTTAATGTTTTTATGTGGATAATATGTAATATAAAAATGACTAAATGTAGAATTTTAAAAACTTGGAATGTTAATCTAATTTGAAAAAAAAAACTAGTAATATTAATATAATTTACTTAAATTATTAAAATCTACAAAAATCATGAGTTATATTATATTTATCAACAAAAGGAGCACATCATTTAAAAAATTAACAAATAACCATAAATGGGTTTAAAAGTTGTGTCAGTCATCATTTCACCCAAACATTTAGTTTATTAATTATTCAAACCTGAACATCACAAGAGTCCTCTATGAACAAATGCAACACAAGTTCTAAGAGCTTTAGAGGAAAACAGAAAAAGTAGAATAGCTAGCATGATGCCACGTGTAACCAATCAGAACCCCCACTCCCTTATCCCACATCGATCACAAATCCGTTCTAATGCCACCACCAATCATGACCTCCAAATGCAATTATCCACAACCAACCACATTTTCACTGCCACATCATCCACCACACACCAAAAACCACTTCAAAGTCCTTACACTGTCTGAATAATCACAGGCCAAAGAAAGTGTGAAGATTTTGAGTTTTGAGCACAATGGCCTCCACCCAATGTTTCTTGCACCACCATGCTCTCACCAACCCTGCTAGAGCTTCACCACAGCGCCAGGTGCTGACTACCAAACCTAACCACATTGTCTGCAAGACACAGAAACAGGTTGTCCAAGAAGGTGATGCCACCACCACCCTTGTCTCTCGCAGGTTGGCCCTCACTGTGCTCATTGGTGCTGCTGCTGTTGGCTCCAAGGTCTCTCCTGCTGATGCAGCTTATGGAGAAGCTGGTATTTACCCTTTTGCACTTCTTTCATTGTTAAACTATTACCATCTTTCAAGGAGATTCTTCATGAAATGAGTTTCCTGGAGTTAAAATTATCTTATTTACAAATTTTTGCAAGTTTTTACAAATTATCTCTAATCCCTCAATCATGCAGAAAATTGTTGTCAAATGGGGCTGGTATGGCTGTTGTGGAATGCAATTTTGACATTTTGAGTTTAGTTTTGTGATCAAATATACACATTTTGTTCTAGAGAGAGTACCTTTAAGGAACCTGAATGGTGCTGTGTTGTCATATTGTCGAACTTTCACTTTACTTGGCAATGCTTTGTTGTTGTTTGTTTGTTTGTCAATGAAGAATAGGAATAGGTTATACTTAAGCTTTTATAGAAATTTATTTAGTTAAAAAGGTCAAATTTTTTGCCAATCAAAACCTCTTAGGCCTAACAGATCTGTGTAGTTTCAGACACTGTTTTTTCTTTAACAAAATTTTGGTCCAAAGTCTAACTTATTTCCACTCCAGGTTTTGAATTCTTAAGGAAATTATACTTCCTTTGGTGTCATGATAGTTAGAGCCAAATAACTCTAATACTCTGGTTTTAATTCAACTGTTATTTTATTGTAAGGAAACTGTGCAGTTTACTTTGTACATTGCCAACTATATCTGGTTAGAGTTCAAAGATGAAAGAAACAGGGTGATGAGAACCAAACTGGGAAAGTTGCATAGGTCTAAGAGTGGCTTTCTTATTGCCCTTTGGCTTTGAACCATAATCCCACTTAAACATATTGCAGAAATTATAATTGAAAGAAAGAGGTTAGTGAGGGGGTTAGAATATTTTTCTTATAACTTGACCACAGAATTTCTGATATTATGTCAGTGAACCAACTATCTCAAAACACCAAAGAATAGTTTTTATCTAAAGTACAATTGATTTTATTGCAGCCAATGTGTTCGGAAAGCCAAAGACTAACACAGACTTCCTTCCATACAATGGAAATGGATTCAAACTCTCAATTCCCTCAAAGTGGAACCCAAGCAAAGAGGTTGAGTACCCAGGCCAGGTTCTTAGATATGAGGACAATTTTGACACAACAAGCAATGTTGCTGTCATGGTCACTACAACTGATAAGAAATCCATCACTGACTATGGTTCTCCTGAGGAGTTTCTATCTCAGGTAAACTCATAGCTTTTGGCTTGTTTTCTACTTAACAATTAAGGTTCATATTCCATATTATAACCAGTGTGTATGCATGATTTACAATAGTCTTGAGTGAAGCTTCCAAAATCTAAGCGAATAATGTCTATGAAGTTTAAAGATAATGACAACAGTGTTGCTGGCTGAAATTCAAGACTAGAGTTTTTTCCCTTTTGCAGGTGGATTATTTGCTAGGGAAACAAGCCTTCTTTGGCCAAACTGACTCTGAGGTAATTGATTCATATTTTATGAATAGCCTTATGACATACATTTTTAACCTTACTATTGTCTGTTATCCTTTCTTTTTCATTTTTTGTAAATGCAAACAAATTGTTGTTAAGAAGTCAATGAAGTAAAAATGAGAATGTTCATAGGAAAATAGTGTATGAAAACAAAAGAACTATTACATATTTGACGTTTACTTTTAATCATAGCAAGACCTGTTTAAATCTTGGCACAAAACATAAGATGAATAATTACAATCTATAATTTGATTAGAATATACCGTCATCCAATCATAAATTGTCATTTACAGTAAACAGTGCAAAGTTTACACTGATGTGATTTTCAAATGGTTATGTAAAAATCTTAACACTTGTAGTGTATGAAATTAAACGCAATAAAAGATTTCTATTCTTATAACAAATTCTATAATCTTTTGAGTTTGATCATCAAGAATGCACCAAAAATCATTGCATATGCTAACTGCTTCTGAACTTTAATTTCTCAGGGTGGTTTTGATTCCAATGCTGTAGCAACTGCAAACATCTTGGAGAGTGCAACACCTGTGATTGATGGGAAAAAGTACTACAGTTTGACTGTGTTGACAAGAACAGCTGATGGAGATGAAGGTGGCAAGCACCAGCTGATTACAGCAACTGTGAAAGATGGGAAACTATACATCTGCAAGGCTCAAGCTGGAGACAAGAGGTGGTTTAAGGGAGCAAGAAAATTTGTGGAGAGCACAGCAAGTTCCTTCAGTGTTGCCTAAGAACATGGTCAATGTTCACTCTGCATGTAAATCATCTTGAAGGGGTGTGTATGTCTTGAATTATGTGCTTTTTGTCCACAAGTTCCATTATTTGAGGCAGTTGGTTGGAGTAAGAACTTTGATTCTTAATTTTTCATGTCTTCTCAGGACTTGCCCTCATCTCTTGTAACCCTTTTGGATTAAGCATTATTTTAAGTTGCTATAAGCCATATTAAGAACCATTATGTTTATAAAAGGCTCCGGGGCCCTTTTTTCAAGGTGCTTGAAATATTTTGTAACAATTTTTTTATTTTATTTTAAAACATAACTTTATTAATGGGAAATCCTACCCTAAGAGATACTACTGCTATCACATTCCATGAAAATTGAGCAGAAGTAATTAGGTTGCACAACCACAATCACAAATATGCAACAATGGCAGCTAGTAAGTGCATGTTAAGTACCTTACATGGGCTCAAGCGTAAACAACAATTCAGATGCCAGCATCTCACTATTCATTTCATAATATTTGGTTATCTTTTTTCCTTGAATTAACTTTTGAGGTTTAGGTTTAGCAAAATACAATTGTAACATGGTATATTATTATTATTATTATTTTGTTGGTGCAAAGGAAAACATAAAAGAAACAAAGCTAATAATCCATAGCAGACAACAAATCTTCTCACAAAATTTCTCAAACTTCCAAAAGCATTCATTTCCATTGAGTTTTCTCTCTCATTTAGCTACTTATCCACAACACCATTAGTTCCCGGTGAATATGGGCAAAGGTAATATCTCAATCCATTAATACCAAAGACCTAATAATGTTCAGCTTGTTGCCATGAACATGCAAAGATACAAGGTTTCTATTCCACCCACAATTGACCCAACAATGTTGAATTCCTTTACGTTCAAAAGTTTTACATGAATGTGATCTCACCCACTCGTATTTTGGAAAAATCCAAACCTCCAAATAGACACTCTGTCTCTAATCACTCCTCCTATCTACAACATGTTAGGGATTCTAGCTTCCATCAACATTTACTTTGATTTGAGCCAATAATCGATGCACCAGTGTTGAAGAGTCATTGCCTCTAACATTTATTTTAAAAATTGCATATGTGAAGAATTCAAGAGTTCCTCACTCAGTGGAGACAGATGAGGTTAGCAAATATATAAGAAGAAAGACCCACAAACCTAATGTCTTAAGGTTTTGGATTTGAGTTGGTGTCAGGTCTCCTATATATAGGTTGATCAATGGCTTGAGACTCATTAGATCCACATCTCCTAGGTTTCATACAAAGTATCCCCAATATGTCAATTTGAAAACCCATCAATTGGAATAATCTATGAGAAGATTTATATGAGTGCAAAACTCATGGCTAGAACACTTTCGAGGTGGAAGGGGAGTTTGTATTGTGTGAAGACTTATACTTGGTAGTAAGATTGTGAGGAACTCAAGTATGAAGTAAGGAGTCCCACATTGAGTACAGATGAGTGAGATGAATAATATATAAGGAAAACATAATGTATAAACTAGTCCACGCAAAACTACAATATGTAAAATAGTTGACACTTGTAACTCAACCAAAACTGATTATTTTACTAATGAATTCATCAAACATAATGAATTCAACCTCTTTCAATATGACTTGCAATAATTATCGTCCATTACATTAATATGTAGTTAAATACCCCAACTAACACCACTACTATTTTCAATGTAATTATCTTTTCCTCATATCAACAAGTTCAATTACATAATTAATTTAACTACCCATGAAATTGATTTAGCTTGATTCCTTCGTGAAGAAATACCTAGATTACTTAAGGAAGATCAAGTTGACTCCTCTATGAAATTTCTCTAATATCCAACGTTAAGATTGAAGACTTATAACTAGATATTTCTACTCTTATTCCTAGTGGTAGGATATACCATAGTATTTACCCAGATCCTAATTTTTACAAAAGAGTTTTCCAAATGCAATTAAAATTATAAAACTACATTTTAACATATTAAAATAGAGTAGTATAAAATCTTTTGAAATCGTAGAAAAGTTCAATATGGATAATTGGTTTTAACATTAAATTTTTTTCCCTTGAATTGACCATGGTTCTAAGTAAGCTTAATTGCTTAAAATGAGTATCTAATCGATTAAAATGATCTTTGATAAACACATATGAACATCTTAACAAATTAAAAACAACTTTTAATCGGTTGAAATCTTCTTATTAACAAGTTAATCTCTAAAAAAAGATACAAGCTAATAAAAAACACACTCTTTAAACATATAGGTCCTTAATCTTCAAGGCAAGATGACTTGATAAGGTTGGATTCATCAAATTTTTATAGAGCACAATAGTAATCTAAACAATCTCTTCTTATTTGATGAAGATAACCTTCTAACATAGAGAAATCTATCTCATGTAGTGAGTGTTCATTACAAATATCACAAATGTTATATCTTGCATCGCAAAAGCATAAACAACACAAAAACACATTGATTGTTGCCACTTTTACAATCAAATAATGATCAATTATCTAATGCTCTACACTAATCGTCTAGTGCATAGAAAACAAATCGTCTACTACATAGAGAATTGATAAAAATAAAATATAGATAGGGTCAACTAACCTAAATCGTCTTTCAACGAATTGAATTAAAAATGTAACTTCAAAAAACACTTGTAGAAATCTATGGAAATGTTAGAAGCATAAAAGTAGTAAAGGGGTTTTAAAAGCAATAAATGTATTGAAGAATTGAAATATATATATATATATATATATATATATATATATATATATATATGCAAAGATAGGTTGATTATCTAACTTTTCCATAATTAAATTATTCATCGATTATCATATGATTATCACTCATTTAATTTATAAACAACAATCTCAAATTAAATAAATAAGCTTCAATTAGTTATCTAAGATTCTCATTCATTTGAATCGTCTATGACTAAGATTCAAGTTACACTTCATTCGTTTCACACGTCTATGAGTAAAGTATTAATCTATTCTTTTAACTTTTTACAAAGCAAAAAAATATACAAGTTTGAATTAACTAAACAAGTGTAAATTAATTCATTTAGTTCCTCACTTGTTCTAAGCATCTTTTAACACTTTACTTCTTCCAAACTTCTACAAGTTAAGTGCTCTTTTACACTAACATGTTCCTAGCGTCTACATTTGAAGATTTACTTTTTACCTAAATAAAAGATTATCAAAAGTCAGCAAACTAACAGAAATTCTAATTAAAGAATAAGATTGATTATCAACAATTGTTCTAAAATAATCCTAAGAGAAAAAAAAATCAGAATTCAAAGAGAATAGATAAAAATAGGCTTTGTTTGAAAAAAATAAAAGAATAACACATTACTTGCACATAACCTCATAATCAACTATGAAACTGCAAGAGAATCAACCCAAGAGACTTAGTTCTTCCTATGGAAGATAACACAAGGCATAATCTAAAAGTAAAATGATAGCATTGGATGGATGGTGGTGGTGATGGTGAGGTGGATCGATGGGTGATAGAGTTTAGCTGTGTTGGACCTCTATATATAGCTTTCTTTAGAAGTCAAATTTGTTTCTCCAAGATGCAAGAACTTTAGAACGTGCAACAAAGTTTCGTGCTAGGAAATTCCACACATTAGACTCTCTAATTAAACTCGTCTAGCTAGAGTGTCTAGTGCATTTCATCTATTTAGAAAATCTTTTATCTAGCAAGACTTAAAAGGCTTATTTTATGGAATGATTTGATATAAAACTCAATTAATACCATTTGGAAAAATCCCAGTATGGATTTAAACTCAATTATAATTCAAGAAAACCTAGTCATCACACACATATTCTCCCTCTTTGGATTCATCAAATTAGGAGAAACACACAAAAAATGTAATATTAAAAATAGCACAATCACTGTCCAATACACAACAAACATAGTTCAAATAACATCACACGTGTATTTTTTTTTTTATTTATAAAACAAAATCGTGATAAATAAATTGAAACAAAATAACGAAAATCTTAAATAACTAGAATTTATTAAAAATAAAGAAAAAATACGTGTTTTAAACAATTTAAAATGAAAATGCATCAATATATAATGATTATGAGAAATTGAATGAAAAGCGTGAAAGAAAATGCTAAGTTATAAAATGTTCAATTAAATTGAAACCAATAACCATAAATAGATGACGATGCCTAGAAATATTTGAATGAACGCCTAAAAGATAAAAAGAAATGAAGAAATAAATATAAACTTAAATTAAGTTGAAATTTTATTGAAACCTAATGATAAGAAAAGTTGAATGCATATAGGAATAATATTGAGAATGTTAACCAAAAGGTGAATGAAATATTAAATATATAAAAGGAAAACAAATAAATTAGATGTCAATTCTAGAATGATTGAAATGTATTAAAGGTGGTGGTAAATGACGTAAGTATAAAAGTGATGCATATGAGAAACTGAGATTAAATATAATAAATAAAATTGTCGATGCAATTGTAAAATAAAAGGTAAAAGTAAAAGTAAAATCAAGTACTGATTTAAATAAAATGGCTAAACAAGTAGGTACAAGAAATTAGACCAGAGCATGGATGAATAAAAGCAACTTGGATAATATAAAACTAGAAGATTAAATAGAAAATGTGAAATACATTCATAAGAGAACTAATCGAGAAGTTGCATATGCTCCTTGTTATTTGACTCAAACTAACAATATAACTCAAAGTTATAAGAAAATAAGGAAGAAAGAGGAAAAGCCTTTTACCCTAAGATAGTGTACATTGTGCTTTGTTTCCTAGTCTCTATATTTGAAGGATCGACCAAGAGCGTTATTACAAAAACAAATCTTCGAATTAATTACAAGGAAATAAAATTGATGGGAGCAATTAAGCTTTTATCTAATTTGAATGATCATGGATTATATTGCATTTAAATCTTGAAATTTGTTGGCCTTTAATTTAGCTAAATTGGCTTCCAGTAACTAACTATTTTGATTGATTCACATTCTTTATAAGTTTCCTCCTTGAATTGCTAACCTTCGACATCTCCAATGGGTTGCAAAAAATTAGGCCTTGATTTCTATTAATTTGGTCCATGTTAAATAATTTCGGATTACCTTTCTCCTAAAAGAAAAAAATATATATGCAATGTGGATTGATAAATGTATGTCTCAATGCTAAAATTATGCAAAATGCAACAATTTTAGTAAAATTGAATTATGTTATGCTTTTATTAAACAATTCTAAATACATGATTTATAAAGATAATAATTAGCTTAGAAAATCCTCTAAGATCAAGAAATAAAGAGTAGAATGACATACATCAAATACTCCACACTTTTGTTCTTTTGCACTTCTGAGCAAAAAGATAAAAGAAATAAAAGAATTAAGAAAATAAAAGTATACATGCATGTAATGCAAATATGGTTATCGCTGCAAATGTTAATGACATCGTGAAAACTATAATGGTTAGAAGAAACATCATTAATCAAAAGTGAAAGAATAAAAAAGATAAAGATCATAACTCAAAGTATCACCTTGACAAGTACATCTCATGGTTTAATAAACTAAGAGAACTTCTTCAAATGTCAAGTGTTTCACTCAAATCTTGAAAGTGTTTAGATTGAAAATTTCACTCATGATAAATCCTTTATCACGAGCTTGAAATCTTTCTAACTTCCCAGCATTAGAACACATACCTTAGTAGATCAATAAGGCTTTTATTTGGCTTTTAATGGGGCTAGTGACAAATTTAAGATAGAGGGTATTGAGGCTAAGACCTTTAGTGGAATGACGAACATGGAGTATTGTACCTCGAGGATTTGTTCCAGTTTGTCTCCTTTTCTTGTCGATTCTCTTTTCTTCTTTTCAAGGCTTGTATATGTTTGTCCGACTTCAAAATGGTAGATTGTTCACAAATACATCAGATAGGTTCCTAGGAAAGATAAATGGCTAAAATAATAAGGCTCAAATAAATTCTAATATTGTATGTGTTCAAGTAGTGTTAAAGAGAAATTAATCAAGTTTTGAAAAGTACCAATATCATGAGTGGTTCATACAAGAAGGAGTTAGGCTCAAAACTTACCTTGGTGGTTTCTTCAACCTGAAATTGATCACAAACCAATATTAGCGTAACTAGGCCATGGCTTCCTAAGTGAGCTAAATCTTTCAATTTTTGTAATCTTCCCCCTTATCAAATTAGTCATCATTTTCCAAAATAATTCTCAATCAATCTACAACTACTACAAGAGTTACAACAAAATATGAATGAAATCTCATGCATGAAATGCAAATACTCCCTACTTTTAGAGTCAATATTGTCCTCAATGTGAAGGTATTATGTATACTAAAAAGAAAAATAAATGCAAAAAATCTACAATGAGCTAAAATAGCTTAGATTTTGGATATAGTTCCTTAGATGGTACAAGTGTTGAGGTCATCAGGTAGCAACTTGATTTGGCTAGTGGGATGACTTGATTCTCATGGAAAATATTTAGCTGTGGACCATTCACCTTGAATATTTTACCATCCTTCATGTCTTGAATTTCTAGTGCTCCATGAGGGAAGACATTAGTGACAATGAATGGTCCATCCACTTGGACTTCAACTTTCCCGAGATCAGCTTCAATCAGAAGTTAAACAATAACACCATCTAGCCAATCTCAAACTCCTTCTTAAATATTTTTCTATCATGAAATCTTTTGACCTTATCTTTGTAAACCCATGAGTTCTCATATGCTTACAACCTTACCTTTGTTCCAACTCTCCTAGTTGTAATACCCATTCATGACCAGCCTGTTCTAGATCAAGGTTACACCTTTTCATAGCTCGATATGACTTGTGTTGAACCTCCACAAGAAGAGGACATGCTTTGCCAAACAACAACCTATATTGTGACATAGCTAAAGTAGTTTTGTATGTCGTCCTTTGAACCCATGAAGCATCATCGAGGTGCTTGCTTCAATCCTTCTAGTGTGGTTGAACAAGCTTTTTGCAAAAAAAATATTCACTTCTCTATTGAAAACCTTAGCTTGCTTATTAGTTTGGGGATGATAGGGTGTTGCAATTATGTGAGTCATCACATACTTGTTGAGCAAGGTGACCATGGTTCGATTGTAGAAGTGGGTTCCACGATCATTGATGATGGCTTTTAGCACACCAAATTTGGATAAGATGTTGGTTCTGAGAAAATCTAGAACTAGTTGTGAGTCATTGGACTTGGTTGCCTTAGCCTCCACCCACAACCAAGATAGTATAGGTGCATCAAAATGAGTTCGAAAATGGGTCCATGAAGTCAATTCCTCATACATAAAAAATCTCACACACTATGATCGGGTGTTAAGGCATTTCATTCCTCATGATGGTGTTTTTAGTGGCTCTTTGACAAGCTTCACAACTGGCACAACATTATGTTGCATCTTTAAAAATGGTTGGCTAGTAGAATCCACTATCCAACACTCTCTTTATTGTCCCTTGTGGGTCAGGTGTCCTCCAACTGCTATGTTATGGTAAAAGTGTAGGATGTCTTCAATATATGCATCAAAAACACACCTACAAATGATTTGATCATTATAGAATTTCCATAGATAAGGTTCACCCTACACATAGTTTTTTGCATCTCTTTTTAGCTTATCAATCTCATTCTTAGATGCAGTTGTAGGTAAAACAACAACTATTAAGTAGTTTGCTATGTCAGCAAACAAGGAGTGTTGCTGGATGAACTAAAAGCAAATAAGTAAGTATTAAGGAATTCATCTTGAATGGGAACAAAATGGTAAAAGTGTAGAATATCTTGAATGTCTACATAAAAAACACACCTACTGTAACATCCAGCAAAAAATAAAATAAAATTCATTGCAATAATTCTATTAAACAAGGTATTATCAAAACTAATTAACTAATAAAAATATAATAATACTAGAAAATTATATGCAGGCTTAAATATATATATATATATATATATATATATATATATATATGTGTGTGTGTGTGTGTGTGTGTGTGTATGTGTATGTGTACAAAATAAAATATATAAAAGAATGCAAGTAGTAACGAATAAAGGAAAACACTTAAAATGACTGGACTAATATTGAACCATTTTATATATAGAATTTCTATAGCAAATGGATAAACATAAAATTGAATAACAAATATATAACAACGTCAGAAAAATTATTATTATAAAAAAATAGGAAATGATAAGATAATGTAACATTTAATGACTTAGTGATAATAACATATGGATTCTATCCTTTCATTGTGAAAAGAAAAAAAAATCTATGAACAAGGAATCCTTATCAAACCAAAACAACAAAACTAAAGGAGATTAAATTCAATTTAAACCAATGCAATAATTACAAATGATAAGTATAAATAGGGTGAGGTAAATGAAAGGAGGAGGAGAAGAGAGACAGTAAGAAGAAAAAAAATAGAAGCAGATTTGCGAGTGCGAGAAGTGTGAGAAAAGAAAGAGGAAAAAAATTTATATATCATCAAATTCTGAATACAACCTTGGTGTAATTTTTGCAACAACTAAGATAAGGATAGGAGACATTTATCATTTTATCGCTTTACTTTTATTATCTTTTTATCTCTTCATAATTATTTTTAATTTTATTTGTATATTTAGTTCAAGTGAGGTGTTCCTAACCTCATTTTAATTTATATTTTATGTTCCCATTGTTATTTATTTATTTATATTCATCTCCAATTATGCATTGATCCTAGTTATTTAATTTATATTTACTCTCATTTATTTATTTATATTTATCTTCATTCACGAACTGGTCCTCTTTATTTATTTTAAGTTATGCACTAATCCTATTTATTTACTTATACAAATATATGGTTTAATATCAAAATGAATATTATGATAAATAAAGATTTGATTATTTTAGTTGGAGGTATGACCATGGGGATTTAAATGAGTGGATATTACTCAAGATGAGATGTTCTTGGGTTACCTTGTTGGCCATATGAGACTCATTTATCCTGACTAGTCACTACAAAATTAATCAAAATCTTTATAAAATATGATAAAAGCTCAGTTTCATGAATATTAAAAAGTTTTCATTTTATTTTATTTAATTGAGATATGTTATATTTTTATGTGATATCTGTCTCACTTCCCTATTTTATGATTGTCTATAAAAAAAATATTATAATCTAATCGTAGATGGCTGCCCTTAACATGTCTGACCCATTCCTTGCTGATATAGTAGCAGTATTTCTGGGAAACGCATGGCAAACTAATGCGGTAAATAATTCGATAACGTTTCAAGGAACTGGAAATTCTACTATCACATTCCTAAATGTTCCAAATGCACCGGTTATTCTGAAAGGATAGATTGGAGTCACTTTTTATTTACCCTTAATAGTCCAAGTGAACCCTTTTTACTCCACATTGTAAGACCCGCGAAATTTAGTTAATTAAATAAATAAATAATTAATAAATACGGGTAATGGGAGCCTTTATGTTATTAAATGTTAATTGATGTGATGTGGAAAAGTACTAGCTCAAATGGTTGAGAGTACTTGGTTGTGTGGAGAGGACTTGGATTCAAGTTCTATACATGTCATTTATGTGTTATTTGATTGATTATTATTTTAATAATATGCTTGATCATGATGATTGATAATTTAATCCTAGAATTATAGGAATTATCACGAAACATGAATTGGTTGAATGGTTGTGCATTGACTTGACATTGACATGGTTATGGGTTCGAACCTTGATAGATACAAATTAAACTTTCTTTTTGAGGGGTTGAAGGCTGCCATTGTTCTACACAATAGGGAGAGAGAAACCAGGTTAGGGGAGCTGTACACATGCATTCCTGAGTAATTCTGGGTTCCTGAAAAGGAACTGCCTGAGGGCATGACCCTGGCCGCAAGGCGACGCATGCCTGCCACCTAGTTTCTGGGTTTTTGTTTGAATGGCCTGGCGGTGATGAACATCCGCCAGCAGATGTGACTCGATTAGTGTTTTGATTGCTTTGGATGTGCGTGGTCTACAAGGCTTTAATGATATCTCAAAGGTCGGCTTGCTGGTGTTCCTTTAGTTGTGGCTCAGAACGTATCCCTTGAGTTGTGGCTCGGGATAGGGGTTAAGCATGCGACATTCCTTGAGTTGTGGCTCGGGTTGTGGCTCGGGATGACGGATGAACACGAGGAGCTCTTGAGTTGTGGCTCGGGTTGGCGAGCATTGCCGGTATAAGTGTGCGTGTTGTGACGCGTACGAATGGGTCCAACTAGATTGCCCTCCTCAATAATTAGCTGACAAGTTTGGTAGTCTTGGGATGTTACGAACTATGTTCGTATTGGGAACTCCATCTAATTTGTAAAACGTTTAAGTACTCGAATGTATCAACAGACTCATTTCATTCTTTTTGTTAATGATTCTAAAAAAAATACTTTTGTGGGTTATAATTATCATTTTTTTTCTCAAATAATATTAGAAGGTT
>Ga0214542_1007164_pt1 | contig 19630 bp, 9 predicted proteins | sample CNSS1metaG_FD_160096 | JGI IMG/M metagenome (GOLD analysis project Ga0214542, IMG submission 160096) | Root nodule microbial communities from cowpea collected in UCLA plant growth center, Los Angeles, California, USA - CNSS1 | ecosystem: Host-associated > Plants > Roots > Nodule | place: USA...
AACATATTTTATAATCCTTACAATATATATATATATCAACAAAATAAATTGGTCTATTTACTTTAAACACTCTACAAAAAATAAATGTCACATAATCCTATATTGACTTTTTTGAGACTACATACAAATAGCAAATAGCCCTTATCATTTTATACATATTTTCAACAACTGAAGCACTTTAATTCTCTTCACATCTAAAGAGGTTCATACCACTACATGAAACAGTTAAAGAAGGTAAATGAAAAAGAAAAAAATCACTTTGTTCCATTGAACATGTGCTCTGAAAGTGTATGCCAATGACATTGAATCAGCTTGTAGTAAGTTCCACTCATGTTAAGATGTCATGCATTCCCTTTCCATTACACCTATAAAATCATTAAGCACAAATATCAAGTTCAATATGCTTATAAGGATACACTTACTTAGGTAACATCTAAGTTAAGTATCGAACGACATTATAAATTACTCCTCTCATCTCATCAAAACACATTATGAACAAATATTTCCTAGAGAAATTTTCAATTTCCTGTACAACAATCTTCAAAAGGGAGTAAATGATAATCTTAAAATATACTGAATTTATCTTGATTCATTATTCTCAGGTTCGCTTGCTAATATTGGATTGAATTGTATGTTAGTCTTTGGAGAACATACTTATTACATGTTTGATATTTTGTTGGTTAAATATCCTTTATGTATAAATCTTGTGTGGTCTATGTTGTTTTTTATGTAGATGTTGAATAAAATTGAACTGTTTTTGAGTTTTAAATAAAATGTATCTTTTATATATATATATATATATATATATATATATATATATATATAGTTATTGATTTATTTTCTTAAGTTACAAATTTGTTTCAATTGTTTATCCTTGTATGCGTTGTTTATGTTGTGAATTACGATGACATTGTATTATGTGTACAAGCATATGGAGGTGGACATAGGTGTAGGATAAATGTTTGGATGAGAATAGATATTTTGTTTTGACTTATTTTTCTATAAATATTTATATTTATGTATGCTTTTGTGTAAGTCTAGGTTGAATTTTATATTGATATAAACTTTGTAAAAATCCTTTGATAGGTTTACAATATAATTAATAATTTAATTTTTAAAGTATCACATATTAGATTAATTAGGAAAGTTAATAATTCTATTCAAATAATAATCAATTTTTATTATTAATGTAGATAAAGTAAACTAATCAATCAATAACTTAAGTCGGATATTATTATTATTATTATTTTAATCCACTGTTATTCCCTATAATTAATTTTGGTTGTGGAGAGGAAAAATAAGAGACTGGGTGGTTGAAAAGTAGAGAAAAAGAAGAAAGAGAGGAGCTAAGAAGAAAGGTGGAGAATGAAATAAAGGTAAATTTAAAATATTATCATGTTTAAATTTAAACTGAACAAAAAATCGAACTGCTTTGGTAATAAACTAAATTTAAACAAAAATAATAATAAGAAAATAAAGTGATTTTTGACTACTAAATTTTGAAAAATTTCTTTTATAATCTTAAGTGTCATTTAAGTGGTTTTCCATTTTTTCATTTTCTCATTTTCAATATTCTAAAATCACTTAGAAAATATCATCTCATATTGTAAGAGAAAGATGTCAAAATTTAGTAATCAAAATATCATTATCCTTGCTATTTTTATAACATGGCCGTGATTTTATTAATACTAGTTTGACTACATCTAAGTCTTGAACTAATGTGCCAATTACTTTAAGAACCACGCCTAATTTAAAAACATACCAAATGATGATCGATTAAAATTATACTAACTATCTGATAAAAATATTTTGTATGATGTCTCAATTTCCAAAATTAATCTCAAATCATATCTTATTCTCTTTTAGAAAGTTCTTTCTTCTCTCTAATCCTATTTTTTTTCAAAAATTCTTTTTTCCTATCATAAATTTATGATTTAATTCTAATTCTTTTCAAGATTCACCACTATTAGAGTAATCTACACAACAAACTTTACCAAAATTCTCATTCAGTGAGATCAAAATTTTGTTAATTCACTATATGTATCAAATTGTTTTCGCCTACATGCAAGTTCTTTTTTGCTTTGCATGTTGCCTCCATTTGTTCTTTATGACATTTTCTTTAGTTGAGACTCTAATCTTGTGTCTTGATTGTTATTTGGACATATTTTGTTATGTAGATAGAAGGTTTCAATGCATGGATGGAGCTCTTTAGGAAAGAAAGAACATTGTTATATGGTTGAATGTATGGATTTTGACACAAATGATGTGACTCCATCTGTGCTTAAATTTGAGAATTTTTATAATAAGTGAGTTTGATAAATAGTGTTGATATTGGTGATATTTTTATGAGCGAAGAAGGTTTGAGAAATTGTGGTTGAGAAATTGTGTTTGAGCTGAACCGTAGAAATATAAATATGTGACTATGGAAAAGGTTGAAATAGAGAAATTTGTTGGGACTGAATATGTTGTAAAAAAATGTAATTGTTTGAATGGGTTAGAAGAGCTGGCATAAAAGAAAAGATGAGGGAGCTAATCGTTTAAATTTGTATGTTTTTAATTTGAATTTTTATTTTAAAAATTCTGAACTTTTCGAGCTTGGATTGAATGTAAAATTTGGGTTTTTTTTTTTTATGTTTTGTGCTTGTAAGTCGTGTAAAAATGTTCATGAGAGTGTAGGGTTGTAAAATGATAAGATAATTAAAATTTGATTTTGTAGAAAGCTGCTGAAAAAATGAATAGCTTGTGTAACTATCTTGAGAACATGATAAAATTAAAATATAGACAAATTTGAAAATGATATTTTTTTATAAGGGGTTACATTGTACGAGGTCTTGTTATGAAATACAGATGATGGTGAAGATATCCCATATGATATGATATAAGAAAAATAGAGAGAGAAATTTGAAGGAATGAATTTTATAATTTTATTATTAAAAAGATAAATTATAAATAGAGAATCTATTATAGTTTATTTTACAAACTCAACTATCACGCTAGGACAAAGTTTAGTCTGTTGTGATTGTCAAATTAACTATTTCGAATAAAAAATACTAGGATGATGTTAAGTATATTTCTCTTGAAAATATTGTAATATAATTTAAAAAATAAATAATTAAAATAAAATTTTATCATTAGTAATCTTTTTCATGGACTTTTAATTTTATGGGTTAATGTTATTTATGGTTAACGATTATATTCTTATTCCAATTTACTCATTTGTTTCTCTTCTCTACCTATAAATATCACCTAGGTGTATAGGGAAAACACAACAAACACTATATTTATGTCAAAAGTGTTATTCTTTTATTCTCTATATTATCTTGTGTTTATAAGGTTTAGAGAACTTTCACTGCACTCGATCAATCTAACAAGTTGTTGTATCTTGCGAAAGAAGTGCATATGATTTTGTTTTGTCTTGTGCAGTAGGGACGCTTTATCTCTAAGGATAGCGTTATGCACATCTCAACCCGATATATTTCTACTCCTTTCCTTTATTTTTTATTTTTTATTGTTATTATAATTATTGATCTCTCATTAATATTCGTTGATTTATATATATGTCATAGTATTATTATTGCTCTAATAATTACTATTATATTATTTTATATTTTTATTATTAATAGTATTTTTTAATTAATCATTTTTTCTAACATTCATAGAGAGAAAAATCTTATTTTTTTCTAAAATTAAAAACAATATAGGTCTTAGGACTGAAAACACATTTTATGAACTAATGTGTTTGGTATGGTTATAATTAAATCAGTCTCAATCAAGCCTAAAAATTTATGTGTATAATTGTTTATATTCTATTGGTAACAATAAATGAAATTATGGATAAAGAAAATTCTAGCTTATTGAATAATTTTTTGTGATGTCTAAAGCTAATGTATTTTCTATTATATTAATTTATGATTTAATATCTTATACTCTTTCAATTGATATAGATGTTCTAGATCATGAATATATTTTAAGTGTTTTGTATCAAAATAATTATAAAATGTTTGTCATACTAAAACTATTATTGAGTTATGAAATTATACATTTGCAAAGGAAAAAAATATCTTGATATTTATATGAAAAAAAATGACCGATAATAAATCTTTTTTTATCAGATTTATGAACTTAAAAATATTTTTATGACATGAAATTAAAATGATTTTTTTTATATCATGCTTATGATCATGTGTGTGCTGATAAAAGAAAAGAAAAATATTATCTTCATATAAAAAATTGAGGAGATGGTCAAGTAAAATTAAACTTGTCTTTTAAAAATTATCTTATGAAGTGGTTTTCGAGTGCAATAGGATTATTATTTCCAGGTTATAATACTTCATTGGTCCATGTTTTTGTTCCAAAATCTAGGGGTGGGCATGGATTGGATTTTTAATGATCCAATCCACATCCATTTTAGATTCAAATAATTGAATTAGATTTCAACCCAAATCTATTTTTTCAGCAAAAACAAGTTTGGATTTTTTTTAAATCCAGATCCACATATTTGGATCAAGATTTAAATCCAATCCAAATATTTGGATCAAGTTCAAAATCCAGAATCCATTTTTTATAAAAGAAATTTAAATTGAATCTTCTAAAACTTGTGTCTTTAAGGCCAACACCACTCAACCTATTCTGATCGTCGAGCTCGCTCGGTCCATCAGGGTCTCGAGCTTGTTCAGTCCGTACAAGTCATTGGGCACAACCCGTTTGAATCGTCAGGACGGTCCGGCCTAGCCCATCCAGGTCTTTGGGCCCGCCTGGCCCATTCTGGCATTGGGCCTACCCGGTCTGTACGGGTCGTCTGGCAATATCCATCTAAGTCGTCGGGTCAACTCAGCCTGTCTGGGTCATTAGGTCGACTTAGTCTGTCTGGGTCGTCGAGCCCGCTCGGTCCATCACGGTCGTCGGGCCTGCCCAGTCCGTACAGGTCATTGGGCACGACCCGTCCGAGTCATTGGGTCAACCCATCCCAGCCCATCTGAGTCATCGAGCCCACCTGGCTCGTTCAGGTCTTTGGGCCCACCTGGTCCATTCGGGTCATTGGGTCCACTTGGCCCGTTCGAGTCTTCGGGCTCGTCTAACCCGTTTGGGTCATCGAGCCCGCCTGACCCATTCTGGTCTTTAGGCCCGCTAGACTCGTTCGGGTCATCGGGCCCGGCTAGCTCGTTTGGGTCTTTGGACCCACCTGACTCGTTCGGGTCTTTGGGCCCACCTAACTCGTTCGGGTCATTGGACTCGCTTGTCCCATTCGGGTCTTCGGGTCCGCTTGGCCCGTTTGGGTCATCATGCTTGCTTGGTCTGTTTGGGTCTTCTGGCCACCTGACCCGTTCAGGTCATCGGGCTCACCCGACTTTTCAGGGCGTTGGGCCTGATCAACTCGTCCGGTTTTTCGGTCTCGCCTAGCCCGTTCATGTCTTTAGGCTTGCAAAACCTGTTCTGGTTATCGGACCCGTCTGGCCCTTCAGGGTCGTCGGTCCTGCCCGGTCCGTATAAGTAATCCAACAAGGCCCGTCCGAGTTTGAATTTAGCCTAGTCCATCTCAACCTTTAGCCTAACCCAACTGAAAACTTAAATTGAAAATTTGGATTGGATTTTTTTATTATTATCCATATTTAAAAATCTTGATTTATAGAATGGATATCTAATCCATAAAATATATAAAATATAGATTAGATTGAAATCCAGATCCATTAAAATGGATTTTAAATGGATTAGATTTTTAATAAAATGGTTTTTAAATGGATTGAATTGAAGCAAAAGTGGATTGGATCAAGAAAACTAGATTTTTTGCCCACCCCTACCAAAATCTCAAAAGTCCTAAGATTTTTTTTAGTCTCAATTAGGTCCATATTTTTGAAAATGCGTAACAATTAGGTTTATTCCGTTAGTATGATGTTAATGGTGTTAAGGATGTGCTATGTGTCAACTCCTCATTTTTTATTTTTTTTTTACTTTTTTAAAATTATTCATGTCACGTGTCACGTCAATATTGTGCCACGTGCCAAGTCAGTAAGGTGACACGTGTCAAGTCATTGTCTGAATCTCAATTTAGTCCATATATTTGTTATTTTGATTACTTTTCAGTCGATTTTTTTTTTTAAATTTTCAATTTCACCCTCTCCAAATTGAAACCAAATTTAACTTTTATATAAATATCATAATGATATTTTTATTATAAGTAATATTTTTATGACATTTTAAAAAATATTAAGTTTATTTAAATTTAAATTTTACATTAAACTCTATTTATTTATTTTAAAATTTTAAATATATTTATTTTAACTTTTTACAAAATTGTTTTAAAATTTTATATTTAAATTTATAAAATTGTTATTTTTAAACCAACTATAACATTTGTATATAAATTATTTAAAACAATTTTGTAACAAGTTAAAATAAATATTTTAAAATTTTAAAATAATATATAAGTAAATTTTAATGTAAAATTTAAATAAGAATAAACATAACATTATTAAAATGTTTAATAAAAATATCATTATAAAATTTGTATAAAAGTTAAATTTGGTTTCAATTTGGAGGGATGAAATTGGAAAATTTTTAAAAAATTACGAACCAAAATGGAATCAAAATAACAAATATACAGATCAAATTGAGATTCAGATAATGATTTGGCATGTGTCACCTTACTGACTTAACACGTGGCACGTGGCATAAATAATTCTAAAAAAAATTCAAAAAATAAAAAATTTAAAAAAATTCAAAAAAAATGAGAAGCTGACACGTGACACATCCTTAACACCGTTAACACTATATTAACGGAATGGACATAATATGGACCTAATTGAGACTAAAAAAAATTTGAGGACCTATTTGAGATTTTGGAACAAAAATATGGACCAATGAAGTATTTTAACCTTATTTTTATACATTAATTATTATTGCTCTAATAATTATTATTATATTATTTCATATTTTTATTATTAACAATATTATTTGATTAATCATTTTTCTAACATATTGAAAGAAACTTATGATGTGAGACTATTCTGACCCTAACCCTACTAGTATTTAACTCACATAATGATCTTGACTCTACTAGTATTTAACTCATATAATGATAACTAGGTGGTGAGAGTCCAAAGAGGTTTCACAGGACAGACAATATGATATGAAAGAGAATCATACTTAGGGAACTAGTGAAGTTAGCTCTGTTTGGATGAGATATATGATGTTCCATGTTCCACTTAAATGATCGTTGTATAATAAAAGGAGGAGAGGACGGTTAGTATGATAAGTGTAGAGTCTGACCAGTTCAATACAGTAGTCTTCCAAAAGCAAGAGTCTGAATGTGTTATGGTAGTTTTATATTTGATACTTAGTCTCACAGTTATACAAACCTTGTAAGAATATATAGTATATTTAGATTGATATTTATTCTTTTAAATATTTGCTTCCCCTTGCATTTGGTGTGTCCTTTGTTTTATTCTCTTTTTTTTTGCGATGATTATAATATATATATATATATATATATATATATATATATACACTACTATTACAATGTGACACAATCATGACGTGACATGTGATAATGTATATTTTTTTTAATTATAAAAATATAAAAGAAATTAAAAATTAAAAAATTGAAAATTTCACAAATTGATACGTGACATGTACAAATACGATGTTAACATCAACTTAATGAAAATGAAAAAATTTGACTATTTTAAAAAATTGAAAAACTAAATTGAAAAAAAAAATGATAGAAATTGAACCAACCAAACAAATACTACGACCAAATCAAATGTATAATTAAACCTCTATAAATTAGTATCAAAATGATTGATATTTAAGGATTTTTTTTATAGTGTGGGTTGAGCTTAATAAAAAAAAGTGTAAAAATTGGATCTTATACAATTCAATTTTTTTATTGGATTGAATGATTAGTTTGCATACACCCAATCAAACCCAGCTTATGCTAACCCATAATGCATTGTTGATTGTTTTGGCGGATAAAAACTATTTGTTGATTTTTTCGATATTGTAATTCTTATATATCAAGTTAAGCTATTTAATGTTAAAATTTATCTGTTAAGTTTAGAGAGGGAATTAACAAGTCACTCTAAATACAAAATAAGTAAATAATTTACAGTTTACAGACTATTTTATGATTCCAATATTTATTTTAAAATTAATTTTACTATTTGTTAAAATTTCAAAAATTTTAAATTAATAAAAGAATATATATAACAATGAATAATAAGATTCAATTTCGTAACTGTAGTTTAGTGTACACTTTTTTGTATCTGTTTTATTCTGTATATCTTTATTATGCATTAACTAACTTTTTTGACTTTTATTTTATTGCTTTATAATTATGTTTTTTCATGCATAAATTAAATTATTTTATAACTGTTTTTCATACGTAATGCTATTTATTTTTATGAAAAATTCACTAGTGCAGAAATTGATTTTTACCTCGCCTTATATGTCTCGGTTGTCCATAAACCGAAGCATATAATGGCGCTGTGGCATTTTTGCAATTTAGACAACTTTTATGCCTCGGTTTAGCTTAACCCGAAGCAAGAGAGGCTCATATGCTTCGGTTTGCCAAAAACTGGTGCCAAATGAGGCTCATATGCTTCGGTTACACAGATCCGAAGCCAAAAACCTACTAGCCGTTACCTCTTTGACCTCAGGTGGGTCTGAACCGGTGCCAAACAGGGCTATATGCCTCGATTCAATTAATAACCGAGGCCATATGGTTTAATTAGGGCACCAAATTCGCGAGCCCCTTTCTCTTCTTCTTCCCTGCACCCCTCTCTACAACAGTACTCTTTCTCTTCTCCCTTCGACATGGCTGTTCTAGGCGCGGTGGTGATGTCGTCGACGTTCCAGATGCAGCAATGGTGGCTCTGGTGGCGCGGATTCGCTGCTGCTCCGATCTGTTTGAAGGTGGTGGTGGCGTTGCGTTGTTGTAGTGGTGGTGATTCTGCAGCAATGGTGGTTCGCTGCCTTCGTTCGCCAATGGAGGTACTGCTGTCGTGCATTGCAATGGAAGGAGGCTCGAACAGGTGGCGCTGCTCTCTGCATCTGGTGCGTCGTTCACGGTGGCGTGATGATGGTGGTCCGCATTTGGATGTGCGTTCGCATTTCGCACAGATTAGGTGCAGGTTGTGGATCTGTGTTGATGGTGAACGTTGCAGGTGTTGCCTTGGTGGTTGCAGGTCTAGACAGTGTTGTGGTGCGCTGTTGCGACGTGTTGTGACGCAATGTGTGGACGACGAGCGATTTTGTGTTGGCTGCAGGTGGTGGCTCACGGTGTTTCTATTGCAGTGCAGTGGTGCGTTGCAGAGAAGAAGACAAAACTGTGGTGGCTGAAAAGTTTGCTTCCGACAAGGGTGGCAGCTGCCATGGTGATGGAAGGAGATGATGAAAATTAGGGTTGATCGAGCATGGTGCATATGCGTGGAAGAAGATGGTGGTGGCTGCTGCATTTCGCCGGCGAGGATGGTTGGCTTCTGTTCTATTTTGACCCGAGGCAGAAATGGAACACTATGGCTCCGGTTCATTTAGAACTGAGGCATAAAGGAAACTCTATGGCTTTGGGTAACAACCGAGGCCAAAAGGGGTGCCTTTTGACCTCATTCCAATATGCTTCAGCTCCAGACCCGAGGCAAAATGAAGAAAATAATCGGGGCAAAAAGCTTTTACTGCAATAGTGATTACATTATATTCTTATTATATAATTATAACATCATAAACATTAATAAAACATTATTTTATAGACTTTAGTAATACGTTTAAATTAATTTTATTATAATTAGTTTTTAATTATATTTTTAATTTGTATTATTTTACATGTACGTTAATATTAAGAATAATTCATGAGATTCAAAATATATATATATATACTCTAAATTTACCTATCCTATTTATGTAATGTAGATCTACAAAATTCTGAAACATATATAATTTGAATGTAAGTCTGGATTTTAATATTAGTATGATACAATAAGCTTAATAAATACTAAATTTGTTATGATTGACTTTGATATCATCTTAAGAGATATAATTTAAATCTAGCTAAAGCCTACAAAACTTACTTATAAAATGAGATTTACACTCACTTATATATTTTAAACTTGTGTTATCGATAGTTGTCTTGAGAATTTCAACAATAAGCACATGTTTCATTTAGCTTAGGGGTTAAATATGTTTTTGTCCCTTAACTTTTAATGAAAATTGAAATTAGTTTATTTTTGAAACTTGGCCCAATTTAATTCCTCAAGTTTATAAATGTGTTTTTAGTTATTTTGACTAAAGTTTATTAGACGTTTCAACCCTTCATGATAACATTGAAGTTGTTTGCACATTTCTGTTGTTTCGATTTCATGATAACATTGAAGTAATTTATGATGTTCGACATATTTTTGTTTTGATGTTAGTTGAAAACGTCAAATTAACTTAACAAAATTTAATTAAAATATCTAAATTCACACATTTTTAGAATTGGAGACTAGATTGAATAAAAATTTCAATAATGGACTAATTTCATTTTTTTTTAAAAAAAGTAAGAAAAAAATTATATTTAACTCTTTAGCTTAGTGTATATAAATAAATAAATAATCAACAATGTATAGTTTTAAAGAACATTTTAATGTATTATTTCAATTAATTGTTTATTTTAATTTAAACAATTATTGCAAACTTGAAAGAATAAAGCAGTGATCCACTGAGTTTGTTGCAAGAGTAATTGCAGATGGAAATAATGGGTTGAACACATTAAAGAAAGTAGTACTTTTTCCATTATGGCAAAACATTATCTTTTTTTAACGCACATGCATGATGAAGCGAGCCCACAAATCCAACCAAAACCGCGTAAATATTCTCCACTGTTTAGTCATTTTTTGTTACGATTTTTGTTGTTGTTCATATTTGCAATAATACAAGTTTGAATAACAAAACAAAATAAAATCAAACACATATTATGACTTATACCCATTCATTGCTTAGCTTCTGCCATTAACTTACTCACAAAAAGTTCTATAATTTTACTCTAAATAAACCACACCACACCATAACTACACAACCTGCCAAGAACACAAAGCAACCCAATTCTCTCCAACTATGAGACAAAATAATGGTGTCAGACAAAAAAATATGGAGTTTCTGTTCTATCTTTTTAGCTTTGTTCTTTTAATTAACACACTAAATCCGTAACCAATTCATCTCGCAACATGCATGAGTCCGTTTTGGATCCCTTCAAGGTGACACTCTTTGTTTTTTTCATTTTGTTTAACCACTACTCGAACTGCACCAATATTATTGCTTCAACATGTCTTCCGCAGTACCTTAATTTGTGATTCGTGAGATATTCATCACGTTGCAATGTTTCGTGACAACAGGTGACGGATTCGATTCCTTCATTAGTGTAATTTGGTTGAAGAAACCAAAATCTTCCAGCAGAACAATTTCTGCATTATTAACCCAATAATTGCTTTGCTTCAGCATCATTGATACACAATATCTAGCCATAGTTTGAAAAATCAAAATGGTTTGCGAATCTATTTTAAATTTGGCACATTATTTTATCTAGATTTCGTTTTATTTATACACAGTATCGCATTATTAGTTTCAATTGTTAATTGATCTGGTAAACTTATTTGTCATTTATAATTCCTAAACCTTTTTGGCCATTTAGATTGTTGAATTTCCAGAGTAAGGCCAAACACTAATTCTATCTCTTCTTTTTTTTTTTTTTTTTTAAATTAGGGTAACTCATTCGAAAGATAATAAAGGCCCCAATTGCCAAGACTACAATTGCTTCAGCTGCAACCAAGACTTATAATGGGACAAAATGGGTAAGACAATAATTGTCTTGAAAATAAACAATTTTTGTTGAATTCTACCGTCTTTCGGTCTTAAATATTTTTGACAAAAAAAAGTTGAGTGATGGTTAGCGGTGGTAAATTTTTATTAAAGTAGTCTCGTAAAACTAGTATTTTGTGGGTAAATAAATTCGAATTTGATGATTTTTTTTCAATGAATATATTGATTCAAATCTAAATTGAAGTAATCAATATGAAGTTATATATCTAATGCAAAATGTTGTAAGGAATAATTTTCTATCAAGATAGAGGCAATGCATAAAAATGAGGTTAGATGTCGAGGACTAAGTAATTTTTTATAATGATACCGATATCCAATTCAATTCTTAAAATTATTGTGATTCTATTTTATTGAGAAATTATTATTCAAGGATAAACACCTCTTCGGTTTGAAAGTAGGGAAGTGAAGACTTGTTTTTATAGGAGAAGAATTGAGGAAGATATGTTCTGTTTTTGCAGAGGATGAGATTACAGTGAAGCACAAATGTTTTATCTATCTAGAATAGACGACAGAACAATACAACTCTTCTACTGCAAGAATGAAACTAGGAGACAGAAATCATATGCAGAGATGAGAGATAATGTTGCAACAGGTTAAACAAGGATAAACAATCACTAGAAAAATGTCATTATACATGTTATGTCAATATAATATCATATTGGGAACATAATGACATGTGATTCGGTAACCTTTAAATTAATATGAAGTAGCAAGGTCTAAAAAATTATTTGCTACTATGTCTGTCATTCTATAATATCCGTGCAATTATATATTGTTGTAATATTAGACTAACATATTAGTCTCTTCTTCAACATTTTGTTATCGTAGATACCTTTAAAATGTGTAAACCTTATATAAAAATACTTTGTAACTCTTTATGTATAAGAGTTAGAATACCTCATTCTACTTTATTTAATTTATTCATATTTTACTGATTAAAAAAAATTATTTATCATATGCATGAGAGGTGGAAACATCCAACATTGGAGTAACAAAAAGACTAGTGGTATTTGTGTTCAAAATCACTAATGATATGAATCTCTTGTACCCATTACTTTACTTTGTGTTCACGTTTCAAATAGTTTACGTTAAATTTGGTTTACCACCGATGGAATTGGAGTTTAGTTGTTTCTTAGTAGTTGTGATCATATTTTAAGAAAAATCAAGTTCTTTCTTTTCTATATTTAAATTTTTTTTTTGCTTAATACAATATGTAGAGTTTAATTTTTTTTTGGCACTTTAGGTCACATTTATTTTTCAAATGAACGAATTTAAGTCACATTTTTTTTTCTTTTTCATGTTTAAAATTGGTTTAATGCATTTAAATTGAAAATCTATCCAAAAATACCAGTCCAAATAAAATAAATCCGTAATTTTTTTATGTATTTCTAGTTAAAATAATTAAGTTCGACGATCAAAATTTCATTAAAAACTTATATAAGAAGTTGAAAGATTGTATATATCATATTTCCTTGATTAATTTGTTTCAAGGAATTTACTCTCGTCCAAAAGAAGGAAATTTCTGACACTCTTGTCCCAAAGAAAGGAAATTGCTGACTTAAAGTATCATAAAAAATAAAAGCGTGTCAGTGGGACACATAAACCTATAAATTGTTTCTTTTTCCGGCAAAGTTGTGTTTCATTGACTGGCTCAATTCTAGACTCAATCACTGTTCACCATTCCACACTGTTTCTAATTTTCTGCTATGAATTGTCAATTAGGCTGAGCTAACATAGTTGTTAATATACCCAAAGTCATGAATTAGACAATGTCTCAGCTGATTTTGTTGGACAAGTTAAATTCTTTATTGAGTTAAGAATCTCATTTTTTTTATGTGAATAATAAATAAGTAACAAATACAAAAGTAATATACAATTACTAAAGGCACTGTTCAAATTGTTAAAGACACTCCTCTTTTTCTGTTTATATATAAAGACGAAGAATAAGAAATTGTTAGTAACACGATTTTGAACATGTTAAACACGCGTTAGCAGTTATTGTATGACAAATAATTATTGGATGTAACTTTTGTAAAGTATGATTACGTTAGTCAGGTCTTGGCTTCAAAAGATTATGTACCAAACTTACTTTATAAAATATCAGAACCTTAAGAATCCCAGTGTTATCACAGGATTATTTAATGCGTTTTATGCTTAGAGGTCTTTTAAATACTATTTTATTTTAGTTTTTATTAAAGTTAAAATTTAATTATTATTACTATTATTATAGTTTTTATTATTTTATATATGATATGTACATTAATTTTAATTTTAATGTATTAATTATTTTTGTTTTGTTTCAATTTAAAGTATTAATTAAGAGATTAAAATCTAAGAACAAACAGACATTGCTATGAATTATAATAATAATAATAATAGTAATAAATAATTATACACGTACTAATAGTTTAGGCAAATTGATTTTGACAAATATTGATATTTAGTTTTTCTTTATAATCATTGTAAATTTGTAAATATAGTTAGTTAGTTTTCTGATGAAATCTTGATATGTTTAATAAGTTTTAATTAATTTACATTCTGTTTAAAAGAAATTTCTCATAACTATTTATACTAGAGAAAACAGCTTGCGGAATATTTTTTTTTTCCATTCAACTATGAAAATGATTGAAGAACTTATATATCTCTACATATTGAAAGAGTCTTTACAACCAATGCTTTTTTAAAAAAAAAATATATAGATAAGATAAAAATGATTTTATTAAAAAGTTTTTATTTTACAACGTGATTTTGTGAAAAAGTTGTTCACGATAAAAAAATATATTATTTCCTGTACCATAAAGGGTTATTTTAACTTAATATAAAAGTAACTAATAAATAAATATATTTTGAAATTTTAAAAAAGTTATCCATTTTTTTTTTCTTAATGTAAACTGAAACACGGCGAGGCGAGGACTTGTTCGAACTTTAGTGTACCCCAGCGGTGTTTATGTGCAATGTTTTTAGCTCGCAAGTCAAGTCTGGCCAGCAGGGTCGGTGCAGAACACGTAAAAGGAGAGAAAAAGAGGCTGAATTAGTGGCATTTAAATACTTCATGAATCATTATACTTAGTTGTATTTTAGAGAATATATATAATAAAAACAAATAAACCCTGTATCTAATAATACACTTGTAACTCTGTAACACGACGCAACCACCATAATTCCAATTCAAAGAGAGTCAAGAACTTCTTCCACTCTTTTATCCTACGCACTCCTCCCTGCTTATCCTGCGCCTCTATTGGGCCGCTTTTGGAACCGAGATCCTTCCCTTGTGTCGTCGCTCTCCGCGCCTCTACACTCTCAATTCCGCTATCTTGTCATCTCATTTCTTTTCAGGTACTGTTCGATCTATCACAATTTTCAATGTCACTTCGCTGAGATGATTTCTCCGTGCTATTTTCAGTTTTCCGATTGGTTCTTCTTTTGTGGATGAACGTTATTTTTAATATTTCTGCAAACGTTGATTTCGGCCGTTATAACTTGTTCTCGGTTTCACTGATCTGTGACTGATGGCATGGACTTTAGTTGCACTTTACTCTGATTGGCGGAAACTGTTTCGATCCCTTTCCGTTTAGCTTCTGTATCGATTGAGACTTTGCTAACCAAAACGCTGAGTTTATCAAATTGGATTGGACGCAAACGCTGATTTCACGTCTTTGAAGCTTTTACACATCATTTGTTGTTGAAGGATGGTGAAATTGTGCAAATAATTTAGAATATAATAATCTCGGTTTTCTATTTGATGGTATTTGTAAGAGTTTGACAATGTTATATTGCGTGTTTTAATTGATATGAATGAAATGAGTGAAAGCATTGCGTGTATTCAAATTTCCATATCATGCAAATGAAATGAAGCTACGCTGAAATACTTGAAAGTACCAATCATTGTAAATGGACAGAAACCAGACCAAATAGCGCTACCTCCTTCCTTCTTTTCTTTTGAATTGATGAAAACTGCAATTGTCGCCGGGGTGTGTGTTATTTTGTAGGAATGAACTTCTTCATCGATGCCTTTTTTTTTTTAATGCAATATTAAAATTAAAAGTTAACTGTTATCTAGTGTGATTTAATGGGCTAATAAATATTTCAGTGAGAAAGAATCATGAGTTGTTTCGGCTGTTGCGAGGAGGATGAACTCCAGAAGTCTGCTGAAAGTGGAGGACCCTATGTAGTAAAAAATCCAGCAGGTAATTTGGTTCATACAATGCTAGAGCAATGCATCAGGGATGATGTGTGTATGGTTTGCTACTCTAAGCATTCTTGCATCTTCGAGTGATAATTCCATGTCAATTGGATTGATTGTGTAATATGTGATTGAAAAGCTTCATTATGAATACTTCATTGTTTTAATTTTTCTTGATGTTATTCTACATGAAAATTGAATTTGACAAAGTTATTGTGATAAACTCAATTATGCAGGGAATGATGGAAATTATCATGCTTCTGAAACTGCAAAACAGGGCACTCAGCCGGTTAAAGCTCGGCCCATTGAAGTTCCTAATATACCAGCAGATGAACTGAAAGAAGTTACAGATAACTTTGGTCAAGATGCTCTGATTGGAGAGGGATCCTATGGCAGAGTATACTATGGTGTTCTTAAAAGTGGGCAGGCAGCTGCAATCAAGAACTTGGATGCCAGTAAGCAGCCTGATGATGAATTTTTAGCCCAGGTATGTATATGACGATCTTGGTTTAATACTTTTTTGTCTTGTCATCAAGTTGTTCAATTCCCATAAACTCTCTTATTTTTTAAACTCTTAGGTTTCAATGGTATCAAGGCTGAAGCATGACAATTTTGTTCAATTGCTTGGATATTGCATTGATGGAAGCTCCCGTATTCTTGCTTATGAGTTTGCATCTAATGGATCTCTACATGATATTTTGCATGGTAAATAATTTTCTTTGGTCAAATTTTTAAACTATTGACATCTATAGACGGCTAATTGAATATTTTTCTCTTTATTAGAAGAACTGAGGAGATTATGGCTTTTGACATTGTTTTCTTTTCGTTTTGTTGCCTTCACTTGCAATGTCAGCACTTGAGAGATATATTAATCAAGTCCGTATCTTTTTATACATAAATGTTCTCACAATTGTCATTGTACATGCAGGCAGAAAAGGTGTTAAAGGAGCACAGCCTGGTCCAGTTTTGTCATGGGCACAAAGAGTAAAGATTGCTGTGGGGGCTGCAAGAGGACTTGAATACTTGCACGAGAAGGCTGATCCCCACATTATCCACCGGGACATCAAGTCAAGCAATGTGCTAATCTTTGATGATGATGTTGCTAAAATTGCAGATTTTGATTTATCAAATCAAGCTCCGGACATGGCTGCACGTCTTCATTCTACTCGTGTCCTTGGAACCTTTGGTTATCATGCTCCAGAGTAAGACATGATTACAAACTCATCAATTTCCCTTCTGTAGCAGTTGACTAAATTCACTAAACAGCATTACCAATTCCAATAAATTGTCTCTCTATCATAGTATCAATTTGGAGAAACAAGCTTTTTATTATATCTGGCACCCTGGCTTCAGACAGAATGCTGAATTACTCTGTCTAATCTTGTGGATGCAGATATGCAATGACTGGACAATTGAATGCTAAGAGTGATGTATACAGTTTTGGGGTCGTCCTTCTGGAACTTCTGACTGGAAGGAAACCTGTAGATCATACACTACCACGTGGACAGCAGAGTCTGGTTACTTGGGTACTAATTGAACCTATATCTTATCCTTACCCCTCCTCAAACACACTCCAATCAAAAGAAGGGGAAATTAAACCTTTTTATTACTGTCTATTGTTGACTCCAAAATTCTAGCTTATGATACTGACAACAGCAATGGATATATGTTGTTTCAGGCTACACCAAAACTCAGTGAGGATAAAGTCAGGCAGTGTGTTGATACAAGACTAGGTGGAGAATACCCACCCAAAGCTGTTGCTAAGGTGCTTACTGTCATTCATTTCGTATACCATTCTTCCCAATTTAGTTTATTTTTCCATTTTCTTGCAAACGTTGTATTGAATGTACTTGAAAATATTCTATTGCTTATATATTATTTGAAATTGTATGCATATGAACCGGAAAACTCTGCAAAGCAGCTCACTAGAGGTAGCATTAGAATTCTATATTTGTTTAGGTAGTAAATACTAAATGTGCAGAAGACCAAACTTTGAATCTAAAATGTTGTATCTTTCCCCTTCAGGTGGAAATTTGTTGGATGTATTAATTAGTTGAGTAATTGGAAGACAGTATTTTTATGTTGTTTATGATCTCAATTTCAGTACGAATTTAAGGTATTAATTATACCAGAGGAAAATATACAAATTTTTCACGTAGGAACCATACTCATTTTTTTCCCCTTAGAATCTTAATAGGAACTACAAATACCCAGGATAACTGTCCTTAGCGATAAAAGATCAATTTAAGAACAATGTTCACGGATAACATGATACTTGGTTAATTGCAGATGGCTGCTGTTGCTGCACTTTGTGTGCAATATGAAGCTGATTTCAGGCCAAACATGAGCATTGTAGTCAAAGCTCTTCAACCTTTGCTGGCTACTCGACCTGGACCCGCCGGTGAAACACCAAATTAATTCTCTGTTTCTCTTTGTCTCTATTTGTGAGTATGTGCACAAGTTTGCATGCCAAATATATAAGAGTGCTTCAGAAGATGGTGGCAAATTGCTCCAGCATGACTTTATATCCAATTGTTTACACTACATTCATTTTGTTCATAATCCATGAGGTTCTTTGCTATTCATTTGAATGTATTTGTTTTAAGTTAAAAAAAAATGTATTTGTTCTCTATTTTTTTTCCCTTTCCATCCTTTACTTCTGGACGATTGCCATCTTTGCGATAAAGAGATGGGAAAACTACAAAACTAAATTTGGTATACTCAAAGCTAAGAGCAAGTCAGTGGACTGCTGGAAACAGATATTCATAAAAGAGCCCTTCTTATTTGATTGATTGTTTTAATCTTTTATTAAGATATTTGTTAAATTGAGAGCTGTATAAATTATTCGTAATTCCAATTTCAGAACTTTAGGAGAAAAAGGGAAAATATTGTTTAACGACTCCATGTTGTGGCTGTTGTTTCATTTGTGATTTAGTTTTTAATCACGTATATCGTTTTCTTCTACTTTCTAATTTCTTCTGGTGATCAGAGGATGAGGAATTCTGCCCTAATGATGGTGTTAAAAAAAGATTTGCAATGCAAAGTATTTTAGGATCATATAAGTCTTCTTCTCTATAGTGGATATGTCTTTAAATTGAGGTGTGATTTAATATATATGAAGTGCATGGTTATGTTAACATAGTTTGCGATGTAATCTGCACCGATCTTTACTTTTCATGTACATATTGCACCGATCTTTATCCAAGTTTTTCATTAGAAAAGTAATTTACGGTCATCTCCTTTTCATACATAAAATAAAAATATAACAAAAATGGTATATCCGGCCCAATTATTGGGATCCAAAAGGACTTAGTGTGTTGTTTCCTACACCACATCACATTTCTTCGTCCAACTAGAGATGACAAATAAACCCGTGTCCGTGGGTATCACCCGAACCCGTCCCCGTTTTGACGGGGAATCCCCGCTTTGACTGGGTATGGGTATGGGTATGGATAATACCCGAAATTTTCAACTGGGGATGAGGATGGGGATATATATATACCCGCCCAAATATCCGTCCCCGCTTAAATTACTAAACTATTTATAATTTATTAAATAATCTAAAAAATATATATAAATAAATAATATATTTACACATAA
>Ga0214542_1007167_pt1 | contig 19625 bp, 15 predicted proteins | sample CNSS1metaG_FD_160096 | JGI IMG/M metagenome (GOLD analysis project Ga0214542, IMG submission 160096) | Root nodule microbial communities from cowpea collected in UCLA plant growth center, Los Angeles, California, USA - CNSS1 | ecosystem: Host-associated > Plants > Roots > Nodule | place: USA...
GGCCAATGTATATGCGGGGCGGGCCAGAGTATGCGGCCCGCATAAAATGTGCGGGGCGGGGCGGGCCGGCCCGCAATGTGCGGGCCTTATGCGGGGCGGGCCTAAACGGGGCGGGCCGGCCCGCATTGCCACCCCTAATAAAAAATGAGTTAATTTTTTAAAATTTCAAACTTAGTCAAATTAAAAATTTAAGTTGATTGACTTAAAATTTCTCGATCAAAAGATAAAACAAGTAATTAAGCTTATTATTTATTTAGGGTGACATGTATTTTTAAACTATATAAAAGTAATATGATTAATTATAAGAAGAAAAAAATCTTAATGCAACGACTAATATATCAGTTCCTTCTCTTATATTACCTTCATTAAGTCCCGATCTAAATAATGTAAATTTCAAAATATATTTTCAGGAAATTTTCATTTTCAATTAGTATCATGTAAGTATAGCAATTTTAATTTTTTATATAACATTTACTTTTTTTACTCACACATTTATATAAAGAGTTTTTAACTCTATTTCTCTCTCCATTCATAAATACAATATTTTAAAGATAGAAAAAAAAAAAAAAGTTGAGCAAGTAGTCGATTTGGGAAATGTGTTGAATCATATATCAGTAAAAGATTATTCAATGGTTCCGTGAGGTTAGAAAGGTAACAATAGTGTGTGCGTTAGAAACTTGTGAAGTTGGACAGTCTCAGTTTGCGGCGTTAGAAACTTGTTAAATTAAAATTGAAAAAAATTAACTAACATAAGGTGCTAAAGTTTAAAGCAATAATTTTTTATATTGATTAATATCTAAAATATTTAAATTTTAAAAAAACTATCAGAGAAAAATATATAATTTTAATATATAAAAATTAACATAATTAACCTCAAATTACTCCAAAAAAAAAAAACTGTTTCATCAAATTGGGAGTATCCATGGGACTGACTGAACAAAGAAACGTATTTAGTTTGGGCCTTGTGTATTGGACTTTAAAAAGGCCATTATAAGAAACGGGCTTTCAGCATGAAATCAGACTTGCCAAATTCAATCGGGTTACATATTTTAACGGGTTAACCCGCAACAATCCATTAATAATAAAGAAAACACGGGTTTTAGAATTAGGGCTTCTCTAGTTTTTCTCTTCTGAATCCACTGCCAAAGCCACCGCGAGGGCGTGGACAGAATCGGAGTACAACCATAGCAGCAATCACGTAAGTGCAAATCCATAACTTCAACTATGTTTCAATTCCAATCGTCTCGATATTATTTTTAGGGTAAATATTTAGAACGATGTTGTGTCGATTTCCTTTGATGCTATAATCATTGTATGTTTTAACATTTTTGAATGTTATAATTGAGATTAGGACGATGATTAGTAGGATAATAAGGTTATATGTATACTGTGGGAACGTAGATACTTTTTCTCTGATACCGCCTACTGTGGAAAGCAATACTTCGCTACTTTCGCGCAATTTTCTGTGGTTTTTTTTTACAGTTCTTAAAAGTAGAATGTTTTTGGAAGTTCAGGGAATTGGTTTTATTGGGTGATGTTTGTTTACCGATACTGATAGTTTCTATTGTATATGTAATGGTTTAATGTTGATTCTGTTGCATATTTTATTGGTTCATTAGGGTATATGTAATAGTATTTTATATAATCTTATTGTTATCTGTTCTTGTTTATTTTTCCAGTGAAGTGTTGCTCTATTCTGAGGCACAATGAGATTGGAAAAATGCTGGTTTTGCTCTTCAACCGTATATCCTGGACATGGAATCCAGTTTGTTCGTAATGATGCAAAGGTAAAATGAAGACCACTCCTTATTTGGGATCTAACTCTTAAGAGTATTCTACACTTGTTTATTCATCATCTTTGTATTTATATCCTATTGATTGGTCTAGTTAGATCAGATGAGATTAACTGTTTTTGTTTTGGCAGATTTTTCGGTTTTGTAGGTCAAAATGCCACAAAAACTTCAAAATGAAGAGAAATCCCCGCAAGGTAAAATGGACCAAGGCATATCGTAGAGTGCATGGAAAGGATATGACACAGGTAATTATCTCGATAGGTACCCTTTTAATTTAATTGCTTTGTTCTGGGCTAACTTAACAGCTGTTGTTTTTTGTTTTAGGATTCGACCTTTGAGTTTGAGAGAAAGCGAAACAGGCCTGAAAGATATGACAGGAATGTTGCGGAGAACGTCCTGAAGGCTATTCCAAAGATTGATAAGATCAGAGTCACCAGGGAGGAAAGACACCATAAGAATAGGTGCTCTTTGATTCCTATTTGTTTATATTGGAAATGTTTACAAAGTATTTTGTTTGGTCTTTTACTCATATTGTGTAAAAACTTGAATAGGATGAAAGGCAAAAAGGAAAAGCTCATGAAGGAGGCAGTGAGAGAGTTGGAACAGGGCATCAGTTTGGTGAAAGCTCCTTCAGTGCTTCAACAGGATCCTTCTCTCACTTTACCAAAGATCAAGGTAAAGGTTTCTCAACAGCAATCAGAGGAGAATCATGCCGCCATGGAAGAGTAGTTTTATCAATGCTTCATTTAGTTTTTATGTGTTGTTAGATTAGTTCTCCACAAGGTTCTGATTACTAGTTTCCTTGTGATTTTGATACAATATTTTTATAAAGTTATGGTGTGTAAGTGTCTTAGACGAAGGTATTATAAGATAACATTTTTGATTAATGATCTGCAGTTGGAAAATCAAGTATTTTTCTCACTCAACATAAGCCAATATTGGATGTCCACTGAAAACCCTTTTTTTTATATGTAAAATTTGTTAAATGCGGAACAATGTATATTAAGCAAAAAATGAAGAAGTTAGTAAATTTTATGGAGAAGACTTAAAATACGGATGACATATTGTGTTTCAAATTTCGCCATCCACTTAGGAGATCGGAAACATAGTTTTAATGCTTCATACTTACGGTTAGAAATATTTTTAGTTAGTAAATTATAATTTTGATTTCTGAAAAACATATAAGACTAATGTAACAATAAACTTCTTAAAGCCTAGGATTGTTGCAGGGTATATATATATATATATATATATATATATATATATATATATATATATATATATATATATAATTTTCTTTTGTTTTTGTAATCTTTAATTTTTTTACATATTAACGTGTATTATTTATTATCTTATTTGAGTTTTAATTTTTATTTAAGATATTTAAACTTAAATTAAGTTCATTGGATTAACTTTTGATAATTATTTTTGAAAAGGATAAGACATGTTATTATGATGGTATTATTATTATTATAGTTAGATATATTTTTAATTTTATTTACTATAGTATCATATTTTAATTATTTATCTTTTTTATTTGTTTTGCAGTAAATGTATATTTTTATATATAATTATAGATTGTTATGGTTAACATTAATCTTAATATTAGTATTAGTATTGATATTAATATTTATGATATAAATATTATTATTATTATTATTATTATTATTATTATCATTAATTTGTTATTATTCATATTATTATTACTTTTATAATTTATTACTATGATTCATAATGATGTTAGAAGTGTTTTTTTAATTATAAAAAACCTTATTATACTAAATATTTTTTTTAAATAATTTTTTAATCTTTTAAATATTTATAATTTATAAGTTATATTAATATTAATATTAATTAGTATTTTTAAAGGTTAAATAAATATAATAACAATTATATTATTATAATAAAAAGATTTGAAATAAAAAAGACGTGCAAAAATATCAAAATTAAAAACTATTATAATTATTTTATAAAATTAATTAACTTTACGATATTATAATAACAATTTTATTTATTATGTTTAAAACTAAAATTATTATTATCACTTAAATTTATTACTTTATTATTTTAATAATAACATTTATAATAATATAACTTAATTTTTATGATATTTTATTATATAATATTTTTATTACTTTATTATTTTAGCATACAAAATAAATACAAAAAAGTACAGATTGTGTGCTCGTGGTCTACTAGTTATTTTGAACAGTATAAAACATTTTAAAAGTAAATTGTTTATAATTTTTTTAAAAGGTTAAATATCGTCAGATTCTAATTTTGTATAAAAATTGATATTGGTTTTGAAGATACAGTTAAAATAATAAACACTAAACAACTCTTTTTAAATTAATACGGGTTCAATAATATTTAATAAATTAAAATTAATTTTATCGAATTGAATTATACTCATTTCATTTTTAAACTATTTGTTATGTTAACAATTCTTCTTTGTATCGTTAAATTTAATGTCTTCAAATAAAGATCTTATACAAGTGTTTCGTGAATAAAGAATTTGAATAAAGAATAAGAATATTTGGTACGTGATAGTTGAGGTTTATTATTTGATTATTTTTCAGGAATTAATTAGAAAAAATAGACTTGTTGATCAAAACACTAATTAAAGAATTTCCATCGTGTTGAACGTCATTTTATATTAATTAATACTTAGTAATATTTAAATTGAAAAAAGTTATCAGAAAAAATATATAATTTTAATCTATGAAAATTAACATAGACAAACTCAAATTACTTTTCACTCAATTGGGATACATGGCACTGACAGAAGGAAGGAGCATATTTAGTTTGGGCCTTGTTATGTGTATTGGGCTTAAAGAAGGCCATTATCAGAAACGGGTTTTCGGTTGGGTCATGGACTCATTTATTCCGGTTACCTACTTTAATGGGTTAACCCGCTACAGTCCTTTAAAGAATAATTAAAACACGTTGAAGGATTTTAGAATTAGGGATTTTTAGTTTTTCTCTTGCCGGAGCTTGATACTTTCTTCTGTTTTCAATGGAGCATCTTGGTAAGTTCATCTCTTCATTCATTCCTGGCTAATGCATTTATCAAGTTGTATGTAACCAAAATGATATTTTAATTTTGTGTGTTGTAGAAAATTTTGATAAGAAGGCACAAACAAAACGAAACAAAAAGGAAATTGTTCATGCCTCAGAGATATCTCACAGTGCAACCAACACGTCTATGGAAAACGACGCTATAATGATGGATATCAAAACCCATTTTGGAGAAAACCATGCCAGAATAAATCAACTTCGAGGAGAGCTTGCGAAAGCGTGCAAAGAACTGAAGAACCTTTCTGCCAAGCTGAAAAAAGAAAAGAATAATCTCAAAAAAAGTCAACAAAAGATAAGAAAGATATGAAAGTATTTTGATTTTTGATTGTTTGTGTTGTTATTTTGTTTGATTTTACATAGCGAGGATGGTGATGAAGAGACATCAAGAAGAGAATAGGAGAAAGAGTAGTTTTATTGTTTTTTAATGTTTAATATTTGTTGCTAGATTGTTACATAATTTAATTTTTTACATATTATCAGAATTGGTTGATCATGTGATTTTTCGTTTCTATGTTTTTTCCTGTTGAAATTATGTTAGAAATATACCAATAGCATAATCCTCAATTAGAATTTTTTTTAAAATCTCGATATGAATCTTATTAACATAAATCTTATTTCTGACAAATGTTTAAATCATATATGGTGTTAATATTTTCATCAAATCAAATATTTTATCAAGACTAAATTTAATAATATATGATATTGATATTTTGGGTTGAAAGATGGACAAAATCGGTAGAAGTACGTGAAAAAAGTTAATAATATTTGCTAGATGAATTTTAACCACACTCCTATTTTTTATTTATTTTTTAAATCACTAGTGAATACTAGATATGTTTTTCAAGCAATAGAAAGTTAGTATAAAATAGTGTCAATGTAAGGGTTTTCAAACGATCAACAATAAAAGGATCTAAAAGATGAGTATATAAAGAAATTTAACTAAATATCAAAAGTACAGGTAAATTTAGTTTACATATCATTGTTTCAGGATAATATTTAGAGTGATGATGATACACAATATATTTTCTATTTTGTATCTATTCAACATCAAGAAAAGATACTTCATTTTAAAATATAAAATAAATTTAGATACACTTTTGTATCTATTTTGTATCGAGTTATGTTTCAAAACTTGAAAACAATTATCACTGTATATATACACTTTAAAGGATTCTATTTTTTTTCTTTACTTATGAATTTTATTTATGTGTTTCATTTATGTGGTCAACCCAAGAGAAGATTCTAATCTTAAAATAATAATGTAAATAATAAGACTTTCAGACCATAAAATTGATAACTTAATTCTAAAAATAATAGTGAATTCAAAAATGAACAATTTATTTAAGAAAATTATTAAGTTACACAATCCATAAATTAAAACTTTACATATATGGTTGATAACTTTATAAAAACTTTACATATATGATTGATAACTTTATAAATTAATCATGTTATTTATTCAACGATCACATATATTATACAATAAAGTAATTATCAGATACTGAGTTCAAATCTTTCTTATCCTTAACAGTGTTATTGTAAAAAAAGCATTATGCTTATTCACGGTATTTTCATCATTATATCGAATCAAATCCAAAGAAAAGAAAGAAAGAAAAAATCTTTTTTGCACAAGTTATCAAAGTTTAACTAATTACCAAACAAGTAGTTGATTCAAATTGTTTATTTAACCTATAAGGTTAAGCTATAGCATAGTATTAAAACAAGGTAAAATTTTCAAATTATTACAATTAATAAATTATTATGTTAATTTTATAATTTAATACAAACATATTCACATCCAAATATTAAAATTTTACCTTAATAATTATGATTAAGAAAAAAAATTGATGACATATGCTAATATATTTTAGTTTACTTATAAATTTTAATATTAACTTCGTGTTGTTGTTATTTTATTAGGATCTTATTTTATAACATATTTATATTTTATTTTAACAATATATATATATATATATATATATATATATATATATATATATATATATATAATATACCTTATAATTTTTATTATAAATTTTCATTCTTAAATTCCAAATATCGAATATTATACTACTATTAATATAATATAATATAATGTTACTATTAATACTTGGTTTTGGTATTGTGAAGATACACCTCGTTAATAATTTCATATAGTCAATATTACTCAAATTTATATTTATTATAAACAATTTTAACACACTCTCATATTGTTGTAGACGTACGATAAATAACAATAAATATAATAATAATAATAATAATAATAATAATAATAATAATAATAATAATAATAATAATGTATAACAGTTAAGATCAATTATATTGAACAAAATCCAAAGAAAATAGAAAGATGAGATTTGTACAAGTTATCAAAGTTTAAGTGATTAACAAACAACTACTTAATTCAAATTGTTTATTTAACTTATAAGGTTAAGCCACAGAAAAATAAACTCTTTAAATTATTAATCATATTATTACACATCATTAATAAATTTTATAATTTAATACAAATAAATTCATATCCAAATATTATTTGTTAGCTTTAATAAAAAACTTTTTTTATTCGATACTAATTGATTTGTCAATAAAAATTATAGATGGAATTGCTAATAATTTTTTTAATAAATTATAACTGATCTGTCTCTTTCAACACACTTTCATTATTAATTATGCAACATTAATTATGAATAAATTAATGACATTTTGTTGTTTGTCTCAACACAATGCAAAGTATACACAAAATCTCTCATATGATATTTTGAAGATGATATATGAATATATCATAATTAATTTATTGTATTGAAAACAATCAAAATATAAAAACTCTGATAATAAAATAAATCATTAATAAAAATAAAGTTTGAAAGAAGAATATTTATAAAATAATAAATACTTAAAAAAAATAAAATTGGACGAACATTTATTATAATAGATTCATATTTGTCAATAATATTTACAAAATTTGAACTTGAGGAGTGAGAATCACTTATTTTTAAAAGTAACAGAGATAAAATCAACAAAGATATTATAATTATTTATCCATTTTAATTAATCTTTTCCTATTTCATTTATTCTTCATTTTAAGTTTTTTTAAACATTTTTTATATTTACAATGTTTCATGTTTTCTATTTTATATTTTGAAACAATATTGTTTGGAGTTTTAAGTTTAACCATTATTAAATATAAATATAACAAATAAATGAATAAACAGTGAATAATAGACAACAATTAACTTATTAAAAAGAATAAAAATAAAAAGCGAAATAACATTGAATAGATAAAAAAATATATATATATATATATATATATATATATATATATATTAATATATAATAAATACATATATAGGTTAAACTTTTTTAAATTTGTCAATAAAAAAAATAATCAAAGTATAGAACATACCTTTATTAATAAATTTATTCTACATTTAATGAGCACACATCTTTTTATGCATTGATTCTAATACAAACATCAAATAAATGTTTTCTTCCAATACAAACCTTTTTTCAACACACATTCTCCAACTTCTTCTCTTAACCATAAATATAAATATTTTGTACGAACATTAAATTTTATTGGAACAATTTGGTCTACACTTTTCATTTCATTTTTCATTTTTAAAATGTGTGATACAATGAACTTTTATGTAGAGATGTCCAATGTTATTCATACTCCATGATTTGGTTGATAATGTCAAGTTTCTTCTTATCTTCTTTTTTTATTTTCTTTTATATGTGCAAAAAGTATGAGTAAAAGTCATAGACAATACATTCTGTTTTCAAAATTATATTGTTAGTGGCTTTTTCCAACAGTATTTTTGAAAATAACTTTTTTTTCAGTGATAACCTTACTTAAGTAAGTTGCATTAAAAACCTTATTGGAAAAATAAATTTGAAAGATGTATGAATGAAAAAAATAAAAGTCATCTTGATTTACCAAAATATCATATGACATGCAAGACATTAAAAAATCTTAATTGATCTTAGATACACAAAGTTATAACTTACAACTTTTTAGAAAAGAATATCTTTAACTACATAAATTAAGTATATAATAATAATAATCTAATTTAATATGAAAGTATTTCAAACATAAATATAAAAATAATTATTTCGTTGTATATGTTTTGAAGTAAATATTTTAAACAATAAATTTAATTTCATAACATAAAATTTATTATTTAAGAATTATAATAATAAAATAAATGCAAATCATAAAGACAAATCATAACTACAATTTATTTTAATAATAAATGCATATCATAAAGGTGGAATCAAATTTTCCAAAAGATAAAAAAAATTAAAACCAAGTTCACACTATAGTAAATATTTATTAAAATTTAACAGGTTAAATTCATGAATGATTCTTTCGATATTTACTTAATTTTCTTTAATTGTATGTAACTTTTTGAAGAAGGTTTATACACCTTTCAAAAATTTTCATTTTTCCATACTTACTTTTCATCTCTCAAAAATCAATTATGTTGAAAAAAACAAAAATAAAATTCAAAATCGCAAAAAACTATAATAACATGGTAACAAAGTTTGATTATTTGTTTGATTCATTTGTTTAATTTTGAATTAATTGATTTAGTAGAACATATGACATCAATATTAGTTAAGGTCTTGCTAACCAGTACCCTAAGTACACTGGGTAAGAATAATTAATACACATTAAAATCTACAAAAGTTTATAATTAATTGTAATATTAATACACATTAAAATCAGACCTAATCATAACTAAAATGCAATTTTATTTTATTTAAAAGACAAGAATACCTATAAGTATTGTACAATTGTTATAATATTTTATTTAATGTCGATCGATAAAAGTTAAAAAATAATTAAATAATAAAATAACTATATTTTAATATTAAAAATTAAAATATAATGAAACATAAAATTTTTTAAATTAACAGAAAAATTAACAAAAAATAGTATTAAACATCTACAAATTTTACAAGAAATAAAAAAAAATAAAGTATCAATTTGAGATTTAATTGAGTTTGTAAAATGCTTTTTTTTTTTTATATTTTAGAGATTTTAGAGGATAATTTTGTCTTTATAAAATCTGTATGCATTTATATTATTTTAATTAATAGAATTAATTATTCAAACTTCAATGTAAGAATGATAAAACTAATGCGTATTTAACATTCCTTAACTAGTGTCTTTAGGGCACTGTCATCCTCTAATTAATTAATTAATTATGACACTAACCTATTTTAAAAGTATATTGGGAGACCATTGGTCTCATTTATCTATGTATGCAATGATTGAAAATGACAATTTCATAATTAAAATTTTAATTTTTTTGTAATATTGTAAGGAGTTACTCAAGTGTTATATACGGGAAGCCTTCAGTGTTATCAAAACTGTTAGCTTTCGTAATGCAGGGAGTCCAAAACGAAATTTTCATAATTTAAGCCTTTTATTTATTTATTTATTTTACAAACGTCATTTATTGATTTATTTACTTATTTAATTTTTTTAATTATTATTTATAATTATTTATTATTGTATTAAATGTTGTGTAATCATTTTTTTTCATTCTCTAAACCACTTTTTCATATTTCAAAATAAATATTAACCTAATTGAAATACTAACAAATGACGCACACACATTTATTCAATTTATTCAATAAATTAGTTGAATTTTCTCATTGAATCATTTGAATTTAGGGTTTAGGGAGTGTGTTATTTTAGAATTCCAAATGTCATCATTTTTCTTATATTTACTATTTATTTATTGATTCATTCATTTATTAGTTATTTATTATTTATATTTATTTGTAATTATTGTTTCAAGTTTTTGAACGACTTTTCAGATGAATCTTCAGTTCATTTTTTCAATCACACACGGAAGATTTTATGTGTATTTTAAAATTTAAACTTATATTTTAAATAAATAAGATAATTTAAATAATAATAAATCATACACATATATTTATTAAATGTAATGTTACCTACAACATATAAATTTCCAAGCTTGCAAACTTGACAGATTTCAATATCAATATCAAAATTATATCCAAAATCAAAATCATATACAAAATCAAAATTATATTGAATTGAAATATTCAAATATATACAATAATCACACATACAAATTCAAATTTATCATTGGATAATTTTTGCACCAAGTTACCGCATATTGAATTGGTCATATTGCTAATATATTCACACCATAAGTATATTAAAAGTAAGAAACCTTACGATATTTTCTTTCAAATTTGTAAAATTTATTTATAATGCATTATAAAGCGGCTTTTGGAAATATATTTCAAAATTATCTCCTTGGAAATCGAAACTGCTTTTAAGCCAGTGGGTGAGAAATATCTTTTAGTATATACCATAATAAAGTTTAGATTTAAAATTTAAAATTGTAAAGGACAATAAACAAAATTAAATTTAAGATTTAAAATAAAAAACATATATAGAAATTTTAAGTCTTTAATATTTCTGATAACAAATATAGAAACACTATAAGAAATTTTCATATTACACGAGATTTTTTTTACAACTCTAATAACAAAATTTGTAAGAAAATATTTTTTTCTGTCATTTTTTTTTAAAAATCTTAATTGGCATATAATTCTTTGGTAGATAATTATTTCTTACAAAATTATAAAATTTATAAGTATTTTTCACAAATTTTGTTATTAAAAATATTTTATACAAAATATTTTACAAAAAAATTGGTGGTAATTTCTTACAAATTTCTTTTTCACAAAAATTTTAAAGTATTTCCTACGCAAAATTTCTTTTCACATAAATATATTATTACAAAGTAAAAATTATAAATTCTTAACATTTTTAAAGATATAAAATTTACTAATAATTTTAATTTAATTTAATTTTTCTAAAATAAAGATACACGTTGTCAAATTTAAAACTCAAAATATATATGAAAATAAAATTTGACTTTAAAATTCAAAATCACAAAAAACTATATGAATGCAATTTTCATTAACGCTCACAGGACAAAAACAATGAAAAGGTTTTGAAATTAGGTTTTTCAAGTTTTTCTCTAACGATATTTCTTCTGTTCTGCGCTTCCCCTTTCAGTGGAGCTGGGTAAGTCTATTCCATCGTTATTCTTCCTGCGCTTTCCCTTTCAATGGACCTCGATAAGTCTATTTCATCAGTCATTCACTAACCTTTTGCTAACTTACAGCGAAATCTTTTGTTTATGCAGATAACGGAACAAAAGAAAAACGAAACAAACAAGCCAAATCTGCGATGTATGACACGTCTGTGGAGGATGCCTTGATTGGATCGTATCTTCAAAACCTTCTTGATAGAAACGATGCCATGATATATAAACTTATTGCAAAAATCGCAAAAGTGAATAGGAAACGGAGAGATGTTTCTGCGAAACTGACAAAAGTAATGAAGGAATTGGAAAAGAACAAGAAAATAATAGTTGAGGTATATATAAAAATATTTTGATTTTTTGATTGATTTAGATGTTTTGTTTTTGAATGTTAATTTGAATCTTTAGATGGAGAGGAAACTCGCGAAGGATACTGTGAGTGCGAAAAACGACGGAGAGTCGGTTGTGAAAGTTGACGAAGAGATGATTGCCCTTACTGAGCAAAATGACGAAGACACCCTCACCGGATTAGATGAGTAGTTGTATCCATGGTCATGGTTTTAATATTTGTTACTAGATGATTATTGGTTGAGTACTTGACTTTTTGTTTATCTGTCAATTTTGTTTCCATGTTATTTTTCCATTTTATTTTTCATGTGGACCTAGTTTTTCTATATTTTTTTATAGGATGTGTTCATTTAGAAAGAATTATTTGAGGAAGTGATAGAAGATTGATTTGAATGAATTTAAGAGTGAAGTTTGGATGAAGTTTATGTCTTTCTTTTTGAAGGAATTTGTAAATGATAATGAAATTGATTTGATGATAGAATTTGTGAAAGTCTGTAAATTATTTGAGTGGTGTGACAAATAAAAAATAAAATTTAGTAGATAAAGTAAAATTATTAAATTGTTCTTGATGTTAAAAATAATATAAAATGATATTTAAATAAATTATAATTAATTTTGAATTTTTTATGATGACAAAAATTATTATTAATATTTATTATTTCAATAAAATAAATATTATAATATAATTGATTTGAAAAAATAATTATTTTAATTTTTTTTTATTAACGCAAAAAAACTTAAACATTTGTAATAATAATATTTATTATTTGAATAAAATAAATATTATAATATAATTGATTCAAAAAATTAATTATTTGAATTTTTTTCTTTATTAAAGAAAAAACGAAAATAATCATGAATTCGGGATCAGATACAACGAAAATGGAATTGGGTAAATGCACCAAAGCTCTTTTCATGAATTTGGAATGGAATATAATAAAATGGAATCGAATAAATGCACCAACGTTTTTGAAGTTGGAATCCAATCCAACTAAAATGTATCTAGTTCTATTCACTTCTTTAAGAACACATTTTGTTCCACTAAATCAGTTGGACTTTTACACTGCTATCTTCGTGCTTTTCCATCAATGACCAACAATGATAAAAAAGTACGTATTGATCATCTCTCAAATCTCTTCAAAATAACAAAATACCAAAGATGAAAGTATCTTGCAAATCAACATTTTTCATTTATTTACGATCATAAAAAACGAATATAATAAATCTTTACGATCATCACTCTCCATCACCTTCCAAGAATAATTCATTATAAAAAAACATGCCCTTATTCTCTATGTTTCTTACCTTTGGTTCTTTTGGTAGTTTCCATTTCTAACGAGTTGTTGGAAGAAACAGATCCTTATCGTATATGTAATGCTCTGATACCATATTGGTTCAATCTTTTTTACGATAGAGGTGTATAATGGGATAAAAAAAACTATTTAAAAAGTTTGAAATGCTAAACCCTAAAAAGTTTAAAATGCAAAGTGAAGCCACAATTTAATATCTTTTCTTTAAAAGATATTAAGTTGTTCTTTTACCTTTTTTTAAGTCTCAATTTAATTTTAATTTTTGAAAATTAATGTAATTTTATTATTTTCGTTAAATTTATTGAAATAGATCAACAATTTTTTATCACAATTGTCACTGACATTGTATTAATTATACTAACAAAATAAATTATCTTTATTAATAATTTCAGTTTTGATGAAATTTTTTAAAAAAATTAACAAAAATAATTAAATTATATTAATTTATCAAAAATTGAGACTAAATTAAAATTAAAAGAAATTAGAAGATGAATTTAACATTTTTAAAACAAAACATAGAGTAATTAACCTATAATATAAAATACAATAACAATGCACTTAAATATAAAAAATTTTGATTAAAAATTTGAAGTTTGTAATAAGAAAAAAAAAATAAAACTATACATAAATTTATAAAATTATGATTAACTTGAAAATTAATTAAACCTTATTCTTATTCTTATTGTATTATATTTTATCCATAAAATTAAAGTTGATCGAAAGCAAAACCACTACAATTGGAGTAGTTGTGTGACTGTGAGTTGTGCACCAACCAATCTTAATTTTATTGGCATTAATTACTCCTTCAACTATCAGGATTTTTTTTTTAAATAATAAACTATAAAAATATTCTTTGAATGTTCTGTTTTAGAACTGATTATGTGACTTTGTTTTCTATATGCTTTTTCTATCTTAAAGTAAGTCAACCAAAAAGAAAATAATGCTCTTTAGTAGTTATTTTTAAGCTATTATCCTTCTTAGACAACGACATTATGATTGTCATTTTTTACTCTTTGACGTGGATTAGTGTAGGTAATTGATTAAAGTACCATAATCTTTTTCTTTGACATGGGTTTGTGTTTGTGTAAATGAGTTTTTTTTGGAATTTGAGAGATAGGAACATGATCATTAACATCCTATGAGAAAGGAAACATTATGCATCGATAAGTGTGATATCCCTCAATTTCATAAAACATTGAAAATGTATATGAGTTTTAATATTGCAAATGAAACAATTGATTCAGACATGCATAAAAAGACCAAAATACAATATTCAACCAACTTTATTTCGTCAAACATTGAAATATTCGTGCATATTAGGGTTTCGACACCCTGATTCTAGCAGCAAGGTTTTGATACCATGAAAAAATAAGAAGTTTTTGATACATTCATCGTTCATGAGTTGGCATAATGATATGCATCTTGCACAAACAATCATAACATATGTTGCCCTCTTCATTCATCTAAATGGTTATCGAATACTTCCCTTTCAAAAATAGAAAAAGATCAAAATACATTCAAGTTTTCTCCTTCAAGATACAAATTCTTATCAATCAAGTTTTTCGGGCATATCAGGGTTACGACACCTTATCCTTATCCTTGCGCCATGGTTTTTACGCCTTGTTCCTCCTGCGTATCAGGGTCATGACACCATGATCCCTAACCAAGGTTTTGACACCTTATTCATCTCACATATCAAGGATATAACGCATTGATCTTTGCACCAAGGTTTTAACACCTTGTTTCTCATGCATACCGTGTCCAAAAATCAAAAAACATTTTTGTTTCTTTTTAGTATTATTTTTCATTATTTTTGGGGGAAAATAATGTTTTGAAAATCATCCCAACTTTGCATATTTAATTAAAGGTACCGTCTTTGGGTGACGTGGTAGGGTGCTAACACCTTCCTTACGCATAACTGATTCTCATACCCAAAATTCAATTTTTCGCAGACTTGTCCTATCTTTATGATTTTTCATAGTTTTCCATAGTAAACTATGGTGGCGACTCCAAAATTTCTTTTCAAACTCGTTACTTTTTGGTTCATCGTCCCGTCACGATTTCGGTTGCAACAACTAACAATGTATATCTCCAACTTTATGTTATTTGTGACATTGTTTCTTCTTTAATAATTTTGTGTGTTGTAGAAAATGACAAGACTAAGCAAACAAACAAGCAATCGAGTCAAAGTGAAAGTCAAAGGCAAAGACAAAGGCTTAACCAAATCATCTTCTAACAAAAAAGAGGATGAAAATGGCAACGACACTAGACAATGCCAGCATAGCTCAACTGGAGACGGAGCTTGCCAATGTCATATAACAAAGACGAGAGATTTCTGCTCTAGAGTGAGTATGGAGGAGAGTGAAAAAAGTTATGACAAAAATAGAAGAGGTGTAATCCATGATTTCTTAGATGTTTTTTTTTTTTATTGTTTTGTTATATGCTTATTTTTGTATTGTTTTTTAACATGGTAGATGGAGCTGGGAAATCCTAGGACGAAGGATGATGAGAAGGAGGAGGAGATTGGAAGAGAGTTTAAAGAATAGTCGATTTTTAATATTTTCTATTGTTGAATGTTGTATTTTCATTATAGTTGGCAACTATATTGCCTTTTGACTTATGTTATCTAAATACTTAGTTATGTGATATATAAACTATTTAAAGATTGTGTTGTGTTCTGTGTAAGGAAAATATTTTTTTTTAAGTTTTAGAGTAAAACAAAGTTATATGTAAAAAGACAAACACCTACTATATTAAAACAAAATATAATAAAAATTGAGAATTCACCAAAAAGAGTGGCGTATTTTTCAAACTCTTCAATTCCTCTTAGCACTCTACAACGTCCATCTTAAGACGATGCCTTTAATTAAATGTGCAACAATTATGTGGTTTTCAAAATATCTATTTTCCCAAAAATAATAATAGAAGAATGCACAAAAGAAACAATTTTTTTTTTTTGGGCTCGACAATGATTAATCATCGCTCCTACGTATCTCCATCTAAAACAAAATATAATAAAATTGAGAATTCACAAAAAAAGGAGTGACATACCTTGTAAACTCTTCCATTCCTCTTCTTCTCTATCAATCTCACTCTCTCTTTCTTAACATTACATACATTTTCTCTCATTTTCTTTTTCTTTATTTGCCTCCTTCAATACTATTTTTTGGTTAAAAGAGAGATAGGAAGGAAGTGTGTATGTGTGAGTGGTGATGAGAAATAATTAGAGAAGTGTCGAGAATATTTTCTTTCTATCCTTTCTCCCCATACTATGTATTTATATTCACACATTTATGTAATCTTAGTCTTGATTGTAATGAACAATATAAGAAAGGAATTGGTCAGGATAGAAGTACGAGATCAAATCAGAGCACAAAATCGATCATCATTAACATTACTATTTTCTTCCATATCAGGAACAAAGAGTATAAAAACAGAGTGAGAACGAAAATATGTTGAGTTGGTGGGCCCATAAGGAGAGTGTGGTAATTAAAAATAATTTGGGCTCTTCTTTTTTTTCCTTTTTTTCCATTTTTTGTAAGATTAAAGTTTGAAAATTTTGAAATAAAATTTTTTTTCACTTTTTTTATTTATTATTAATAAAAAATATTTTTTTTTATTTTTTTAAAAATAAATTTATTTACCTGAACAAAATTAGATGTTAACATCATATATATATATATATATATATATATATATATATATATATATAAATAAAGAAGAAGGTGTATGATTTTGTCGTTGCAAAGCAAAAAACTTGTGAGGGGTTTCATTCATGAGCTTCTCGCAAAGTCGGAGAGGTGGTTCCCCTCCAGATCCAACCCCTCCCAAACTATTGTTCAAACTGAATGTGAGTGTCTCTGTGATGAGAAAATGATAGAAAAATTTGTGTAAGATTTTGTTTTTCTAAGGCTTTGTTCACTTGGGTAGATGAGTTTGAGGGGGAGGGAGAGGATGGGTTTGAGTGAATTTGAGAGTGAAAGGTGTGTTGTTTTTCTTTAAGGGATTTAGAGATGATTATGAGTTAATTTAGAAGTAAAGTTTGTGAGAGTTAGTGAGTGATTTGATTGATATGATAGATAAAAAAATATTTTAATATATTTAAAAGAGAGATTACCATTTTGCCCTTATTTAATATGTAATATAAATTTGTATTTGTATGAGTTTTAATCAATTTTTAAAATTTTTATTTAATTCTACACTTTAAATAAATAATTTACAAAAATTAATAAAATAAATTATTTATTTTCATAGTATTGAAATAAATTTGACCAAGCAATTCTGAATATCACTTTATTTGAAATAAAAAAAATAGTATGGAACACCACTAAAGAGAGTAGATCCGTTCCAAAGTTTGAGGGATCGGATCTGCATCTTTGGGATTGGTTCCAAGGTGCAATGGATCGTTCCAAGCATGCATCACAAACCTTGTGGATCGGTTCCAGGCCACATGGATCGGATCCAATTGGGACTGCACCGTGAAGAATTGGCGTGTTAATGCTTGCAGCGCTACTTGGAACCAGTTTGGTGTTTGTTTTCACACGTGAATAATAAAATGTGACAAGGGTAAATGAGTCAATTGATGCAACTCTCCTTCAAATCTGACCCCTAGAGCGGGATGAAAAAATTCATCTATCCTTCAAATCGTTCGTAACACTCGCGCTAATATCATGCAAAACGAACAAAGCCAATCCCTGCTAATCCATCTACACATTTACCCTGAAACAGCAAATACTCTAAAGCCAACATGGCCTAAGTACCCTTATGTAAATTTTTTATGTATTTGACTTTTTTTTTATCTCGTCCTCAATAACTAATTTTTTAGTTTTTATGATATATAAAAAACTTCTAATAATAGTAAATAAAATATTTTAATTGTATAGTTATAGTTATAATTATAATTATAATAGTTAATATAAACATTTGTATATATATGTACATATTGTTTTATAATTTAACTTTTTGTATTTTAGTAATTATTATTTATTGTGATAATATTTTAAATCTATTTGTTATCATAAAAAAAATTTTAGACATGTTGTTATCTGTCACTAATAATAATTATATCATTCTTATAATATACAGTAACAATGCACTTAAATATAAAAAATTTTGATTAAAAAATTGAATTTTGTAATGAGCATAAAAAACATTAATAAAACTATAGATAAATTTATAAATTTATGATTAACTTGAAATATAATTAAACTGTTATGAATTAATGATTGTCTATTGATTTGATACATTTACTCATATGATTCATTACTCTTTATGGTAAATATTTGTATTAACTAAGTTGATTTGTTTCCTTTATGGATTACATATTGTATCTATAAATAGGACTCTTCCTATCAATAATAATAGACAGATGAGTTGCTCCCTATTCTCTCATTCTCTATTCTCTCTTGCTCTTCTCTTCTCTATTATCTGTCGTCATTCTCTATGTTATTAACTTTATTTCATAACACGTTATCAGCACGATGCTCCAACGAATTGAGACTAGTGGAAGCTTTTTCTCTTTAATGATAGTGCTATGCGTTCTCAATCCAGGCTCTTTCTAATCCTTTCTCAATTTATAGTTTTACCTTATATTCTTCCTCTCTTATGATAAGAATTTTTTAACTTTATCAATTTTCATCTCCGTCTTATTATTTTTATTTTTATTATGACGGTGATTATTATTATTATTATTATTATTAATATTATTATTTTATGTGCTAGTTCTAAACACACAAAATGTTGCAAAATTTGGATTTGTGACCCTTGATATTACAAGGAAGAATTCCTTATATTGGATTTTAAATGTTGAAATATATTTAGATGCAATGGATATTGAGATACCATTCAATAAAGAAATAAAGCATCCAATCAACATGACAAAAATATTGTGAAAAGAGATTTCACAAATATTGTGAATTTATTTCATGCCTATGTATGGCTGGCTGGATAAAGCAATAAAGCTTTTGATGAAAAATCATGAGATCCGCCTAATATGCTTC
>Ga0214542_1007168_pt1 | contig 19624 bp, 14 predicted proteins | sample CNSS1metaG_FD_160096 | JGI IMG/M metagenome (GOLD analysis project Ga0214542, IMG submission 160096) | Root nodule microbial communities from cowpea collected in UCLA plant growth center, Los Angeles, California, USA - CNSS1 | ecosystem: Host-associated > Plants > Roots > Nodule | place: USA...
TATATATATATATATATATATATATATATTAGTAAAAAACATTATGAGTCTTCATTCAATAATGGTGGTCAGATTCTTACCCCACAAATGAGTAAATTACTTCCATATACTGTGGAGACATTGATGTATCTCTTAAGACTGATTATGGACCAACATGGAAGGTAATGAAATTAACACTTTTACTTAGATACTTTAATTAAGTGATTGTTAGAAATTTTTACTGAACTTCTTATGTTTTAAGGCTCTTCTAGATTAAAATTGGACAACATGAAACTTTATACAATGTTGCAGGAGGTGAACATTGATGAAGTTAGTAATTTCTTTAATATTTTATTCAAAAATAAACTACAATATAAATTGGTAGTGATTTTTTATTTGTTTGTTTTTCAAGAATCAATCGGAGAAAGGGGACTTGTTGATCCAAGCACTAATTATGGTTAAATATTTATTTTTTAAAATATTTTTGTAAATACCCGCGGATATCCGTGGATACCCGCGGATATGAAAAAAATAGACGGGTACCCGCATAATGGATACCCGACGGATATGGGTATGGATACAGGGCGGATATGGGTTGGCCCACTTAACCCACCAACATTTTTTTACAATTTTTTTTTAATTTTTTTTAATTTTCTTTTAATTTTTTTAATAATTATTTACTACTCCTATTATATTTGTTCACAATTTCATATTTTTAAATGCTAGAATGTTGCTTAATTATATTTGAATAGTTTGAATGTTTAATTAATTTGATTGTCAAGTTATATATATGTTGATACTTTAATCTTTAACTATAATCTTTATAGTAAATTACTCAAGTAACCGTCTTATAATTTTTTTTTTCTAAATTAACATGAAAAAAATGTATAATTTTTTTATTTATATTTTGTTGAATAGCATGACAAAAAATTTGTAATATTAGTCATGCTTTCTTAGACTAATGGATACTTTCTTGGAGATAATTCTTCATATATTGGTGGTGAGCATGATCAAAATATTGGTTCTTGATTTTTAATATGATTGTCATCTCATGGGTTACTTAAAAATTTATTTAAATATTTGAATACTAAAAAAATAAATAAATAACTTTTTTAGGTGGGTTGGTGAGCCAACCCACTTAACCCACCAACCCGTAGTGGGTTGAGCCAGGTTACAAAATTTCTGACTCACCAGAAAGTGAGCCGGGTTGAGTTCATTCATTTTCAACCCGGCTCATGGTGAGCCAACCGGTGTGAGCCGGGTTGGCTCACTTTGACATGTCTAACCCGTACCCTACCCGCCCCGTTGACATCCCTACTTAAGACGTTAGGACCTCTGTTTGTATTTGGGAACTCCACCTGGCGTTGCGGTGTATGATCTGTAGCATGGTTTCCCGCACATGCTCTATCGGTTGTGGCCGATAGGTATGGCAGCAAGGCACCTTGAAGTAGTCACTAGAAGATGTAGAACACGAATAACATGGTTGTGGCCATGTGATATGGAATCAAATGAGGGAATCCCTCTGGTGCGATTATATGATATATGTATATAAGTGTGTTTAATATATGTATATGTAATTATATGATTATTCTGTTAAGCTCACCATATCTACTTGTGGTTGGCGATGATCGTGTACGCGGTACACGTGAGCAGATGATGTTGTTGCAAGTGGTTCTGGTGAGGCTTAGCTACGGAGCGAGGACAGCTTGGGAAGCTTTTATATTTTATGGTTTTGAAATAAATTGTAAAAGCTTATGACATGGTTTATATTATTTCAGTTTTGTAATTTATGGATTTCAGATTATTTACTTATCTAACATAGTTTTAAAAATTTCTCGCGTTTTTGGGAAATGAGGTTTTATTAAATGACGAGTATTTATTATTTTATTTATTTTATTATTTAAATCCGTAATATCCTGACGGGATGTTACACTTAAAGGCCCCTAGATACTTCTATTTAAGGGAACCTCTAACACTTGTAAAAGAGTTGAGCATTTTGGAGAATTTAAGACATCTTTGTGTATCAACCTTGTGAGAGTTTCCTTGCTTGGGAGTGAATATTATTAAGCCTTATCTTGAGCCTAGGCTCAAGTGGTGGCACCATCCACTCATCTTCAAAGGATCCATGGCTTTGACCTCTCCTTTGTAGTGGTGTGCTTCTCACATTCACTAACTTCTCTTCTTTCCATTTTATATGTTTTATTCTTCTTTGTTTGCTCTCAGGATTCTAAGTTTCATGTGCATTTCGTTTTCATTTTACTTTTAGAGCTTTGTGAAATGAACCTTCACATCTAGATAGCTTGCTATCTTAATGTCCCATGAGAATTTTCACTTAGCTTTCTTAATCATAATCACCATATTCATGAATATTAAAAGGAATCAAGATAATCATACATCACTACAAAACAAGTAAATTTAGATTAGCATGTTGGCTTAAGTTAAGTTAATCTTGAGTCAACAAGTTAACCTTAGGTCAAGGTCAACACACCAACTAAGAGTAGTCAACTAAACCAACTTCATGGAAATCAAAGTAAGACAATACTAAATAAAGACAAAGATGGAAAAGTCTACCATTTTTTTGTCATGCTTGTACCTCTCCTTGGGATGGCTTCCATGGTGCTTGGTGTGGTGGTCATGTCTTAATAAAGATAGGTCGAATGTCAACACAAGTCGGCATGGGATGAAAGGTGAGATGGGTCAGATCAGGCTAAAGGTCAAGACAGACTAGCATGGGCCCAAGGTCAAGCCGGGCTGGCCTGAGCAAAAAGTCAAGATGACCTGGCTTGAACTAAAGGTTGAGACCAATTGTCTCGGGCCAAAGGTCATGACTGGCCGTCCCAGGTTAATAGTCAAGACGGGCCAACTTGGCCGAAAATAAACATCGATCAGCCCTGACTCGAAAGGCAAGACAATTCAAGTTAGGTCGAAGGTCGTGATGGGTCGACCTAAGCCGAAGGCGAGATAAGCCGACTTGAGCCGAAGGCGAGATAGATTAGCTCGACGTGAAGATCGAAACTGGTTGACTTAGGTTGAAGGGTGACACAGGCTGGCCTAGATCAAGGTTCAAGATGTGCTTGCCCAAGCCGAGAGTCTTGACAGGTTGGACTCAGCCAATGGTCGAGACGGGTTGGGTCGGACCGAAGACACAAGTTTTACAAAATTCATTTTAAATTGCTTTTATAAAAAATATTGATTTTGGATTTAAAACTTAATCCAAATATTTGGATTTGAATTTTAAAAAAATCAAACTAATTATGCAGCAAAAATATATTTGGATCTAAAATTTAATCTAATTATTTGGATCTAAACTGGATTTTGACTTGATCTTTAAAAATCCAATCCATGTACACCAATGTTTTTTATCTATCCTTTATGTGTTTCTATTCATGTTGCACCAGATCATCCAGCCCTCTTACACATTTCTTTGTGTGAATTTGTTCATCTAGTACCAACATAATATGAGAAATCTTTAATACACTTATCTTGGGTGTTCATGGTGACATATTTTTTCCATATTTCTACCTTCATCTGTTTTATGTTTTCAAATTTACCTTGTTCGTGCTCATCTTTATGTGTTGGCTGCAAGCTTATAAACAAAATAACACAATATTTTAAAGTTTGCCCCACAATCTTTGAGTTACATGAAATCTCCTGTTAAAAAAATTCTAAGGTTTCACTACAAAACTTAACTATAAACACGAATACACAAACACTTGTATCATTCCTTTTCAATTTGTTATAAAATTGAAAACTCCGGTATTTTTTAATTATCGCCCCTAACTACAAATAAACAAGATATATGATAACAATAATAATCCTTAAAGAGAAGATATAATACAAACTCTGACACAGATAATTCCACAAAATGAAAGATACAAATGTTAATGCTTTCCACAAATAATAAATTACACTCCAATTTAGAATATTTCTTGTAATGATTTGGTGTTAAACTCTTAAAACTTTGACCAATATAGATTTCAATAATATAATTGTTGCTTAGTAGAATTTTCAGTGATAATATCACTTTGTACTAGATCATGTACTCGGTCATTTTTTATTTTTTATTTTCATATGGATTACGTTATTCTAATATCAAGTCTTGAAAAAATTGTTCCAACCGTACCGAGTTTTTATAAATTTTCGTATTATAAAATTTAAATCCTATAGTTCATATATTAATTCATTATAAACACTGAATATTTTTGAATCGAAAATTAAAAATAATTTCAGGAATTATGTAACAAGAAGATTAAATTTACCAATTTTAGAAACAAAGAGGCTTACCAAGCTCTAAAAATATCGAGAAAAAAAAGTTAAGCACAATCCAATTTGAAGAAGGTAGAAAAGACAATTTACCTTAAACTACTACGTGTAATCATGCGTTTACTCAACGAAAGATTTGAATAATTTAAGTTTTACAATCTGAAAAAGAGAAGTTTTACCGGGTCAAACCTTTGGCATTGTCAAAGAATATCAAAATCTAAGTTCGCACTAAAATTCCGTGGTCCGACACAAATGCAAACTAATTTTCAAATATGTGTTCATTGTCATAAGCATTTGTTTTCGCCAACTTATGAAGACATAGCACGATACGCGTTCTTCGCATTATCATTTTTACACTGATTTCCCATTTGATCGTACACATCAAATAAGATAATGTTTCGCCATTTATTTATTTTTCTTAGGTGGTTGACATAGTTTTATTTTTTAGGCTAATATTGTAGAAAAATATTGTAACTAATGTAAAAAATGATGTATAATTTTTATTGTTTTATTTGAAAATGTATTAGATAACAATCATATTTTTTTTAAAGATCTCTAGACCATCATTTACAATAATGAAGGGATTAGTTTCGTTAATATAATTGGTGAGGTTGTTTTTATTATAATACTTTTCAATAAAAATGTAAGGCCCACTTTTTTTTCTCCTTATGTTTAAGGCCTAGTCGTAACTGTTGGGTCTAAGGTTAGTTTATAGGGTGTCCCAAAACCCCACTTCTAGCCCTAACTCTCTCATTCTGCTGTTTTTCAGAAAAATGTTCCTTTCCTCCCTCTCACAACTGAAACACAGAGCTTTGATAGAACACGATCGGAACACCCACTATTACACTCTAACGTCTTCTCTCGGTAAGTTGAACTTGAACTTTACCCTTTTCTTTCCATTTCAGTGTTTGGGTTTACCTTGGGTTGACGTGGAAACCTTATGCTAGCCTATGTGCATCTGTTTTGCACTGGTTGGAGTTACAGTGCTCCCCTCTTCTCCTAGGACCGTTGTGCTTACGTTTTAGCTCCACTCCAGGTAAGGGGAGCTAGGGTTTCATGCTTTTAAGTTATTCTTGCTTGTTGTTCCTAAATGTTTGTATGGTGTTGTGATGGTGTGAATAATGTATGATGTGAGTTTCTGGTTTGAATTTGTTGGCTGCACGCATGAGAGCAGGTGGGTTCTGTTGAACTCGCCCAGGCGAGCTGGCTGATCGCTCAAAATGCAAAGCTCTCGCTTAAGCGAGGAGCTCTCACCTGAGCGAGAACAGCTGCAACCCATCCCTCTCTCTATTTTGAGGGTTCGCCTAACCGAAGGCCTCTCGCTTGAGCGAGATGGACTAGCTTGAGTGAGACCTCGACGTGCCCTCTATTTGCAATCTCGCCCAGGCGAGAGCTGGTAGCTTGAGCGAGGGGTTCCTCTCGCCTGAGAGAGAGCTCCTTAGCCTAAGCGAGATTGACAGATTTGATTGGATATGTTTATGTTTCAAATGATTGGATAATTTATTGCTTTAAGAAGTTTAAGTATGATGCCTTGTATGTTCTATATGATATAATGGGACTGAAATTGATGAGCTTGGTATGAATAAGTGCATGAATCATGATTGGTTGATTGGTTGGATATTGGCATGAGCTTGTTATGCTTCATAAATCTATGGTTGGTTGGTGAGACATGGCTATGGTATGAGATTGACGTAATTCCATGAAACTCTTGGTGAGATTTCATGATGGTGTTGGATGTGATGAACGTAATTCCATGAACCTCTTGGTGAGATCTCATGGTGGTGTCGTATGTGATGGACGTAATTCCATGAATCTCTTGATAAAGTTCCATGGTGGTGTCGTAGTGTATATAATTAGGTAAAGATTCAAGTAAGAATTGCATCCTAAAACTCTAAAGAGTCAGTTAGTCTCACGTAGAGCGGACTGGCTCAAATGGTGAGAGTAGCAGGAGGCCCTAGTCTTTGGCAGGATAATGGCCTTAGATGTTTGAAGGCTAACATTGTGCGTGGTAGGGTGAAACCTATTGGCAATGGCTCTATAGAGCAGTAGAGGCCACCACAAGTGCAAGCATCCAGGGAATCCGTTCGATTATATGTATCCGGATAAATTGAGTCTTAGAGTTTTGTTGTTTGCTATCACATGTTTGGTTGATTAATGCGTTCTTGATTTTTAAATTGCATGCTTAATTGTATGATAAAAACCTTTTACTCTAGCTTACCCTTCTTGCTTGTGTCAGTCTTCTTGTGTGGTTTTTTTTCCTTTTTGCAATGATCACCAATTCCTTGGTATGAGCAGATATGGAAACCCCTGGTGATCGTAGTGACAATAGGGATATTGCAGCTTAGATGGTCATGGGTTGATGTTGGACTCATGTTTTTGAAGGACCTTTGTTATATTGTAATCTCTTGCTCTATGAGCAAGCTTTTGGTCATCTGTTGAAACTTTCATATTTTGTTCTAGCATTGGATAGTGTCTCTATTTTCTTGTTGGTATATTTGGATGACTGTAAAATCCTTTATATTTTAAATCTCGTGCTCTTTGGATATTATACTTTATGAGATGTTTTATTTAATTAAATTTATCTATTAAATGGGACGTTACAAAAACTAATAAAAATAATTTTTGTTATCTTACATTATATTATTTTTTATATTAATCAAAATTTTGATAGAAACTTAATTAAATGAATAAAATATTATAGTATTTATTGTGATATATTTAATAGCCTTATATATTTTAGGAGTCGAAGCAAAAACTAATTTAAATAAATATTACTCTTTCAACTATCTGAAACGCTTTTTAAGAACAAAGCATAATAGTAGTTTCAACTTTCAAAGTGAATAATACGATATAAGCAATGAATTACTATAAGGATGTTATTTCTACGAACTTGATATCGAAATATTAATGTTGTCTATAAGAATAAAAAATTTCCTTAACTCTTAACTGGAAACTTGTTTCAATAATAATAGTTTTACATTACTTAATAATCCAGATAAATAACAATTTAAATATATATTTTTTCTTCGATCTCTCGATATGTTTTTTAAAGAAAAAATATAACAAAGTTATAGATTTCACAATAAATAATATCTCAAATGTGGCAATTAACCGTAATAATATTATATATAAGGGAAAATACCTATTATAAAGTCTATTTAATTTTTCTAACACAGTTTTAACTTGCAAAGCCTATTAGATTTTTCTATTTCAGAGGTCTCAAATAACTGATTTTCATTGACTACTGAAAAAAGAAATAAACATAGAATTTTAATTTAGATTGTGAAATAGTATTCATTCATAATTTTGTTCTAATATTATATCTTTTAAGTATTATACATAAAAAAAATGTATTTATCTCTGGATTGTTCTACGTTTTGTGAATATAGTTAGAAGATGAACCAAATTTTCAATGGTTAGTCAACATAATTGGTGAATACTTCCCATCAATATAGTTATAGAAAAAATAGAATAACTTTATATGACCAGTGTTATGCTATAAATGGGTGGTTTCTTACTTAATTCCATGTATTAGATTGATGGTTGTGACGTTGAAAGTTGAATTAATCTATATTAAGATCTTAATGATCATCAAATGTGTAGTGGAATATAGTTATGTGGCATTTTAGGCTTCACCGTCAAAAACAACAACTCTGTATTATTGAAGAGTTTTTTATTTAAGAATTTAATTTGTGATGCATAGAGAGGGTCATATAAGAGGGAATGCTTTCTATCTCATGCTTGTCTTGGTCGGACATCATTATGTATAGGAAAGTTTGTTTGGGTCATCCAACTTTTTCACTTCCTAAGATATTCACACCACTCCTTCATGTTACTAAATAGGTTTCATTCTCATTTATGAATTGATCGTATTATTATAGACAAAGAATGCAAATAAACTTATTAGTAAGTATGGTTTGAGTTTGTCTCAATTTTTTATGAGAATTTTTCACACAATTAATTGGGTATAAATACTAATATTAATAATATTCAATTTTTTAAATTAAGTATGATATATATATATATATATATATATATATATATATATATATATATTTTTTTTTTTTTTTTATTCAATGTTCGTTCTAATATATGTTTTAACCGATTAAAAGAGTTATTTTTTCTTTTTCTTTTGTTATTAGTTATGTTTTATTGGGAGGAACTTTCTTTCATTTATTCACTACACAAATTTTTATTTTCATTCCCAATAATTTGCTTTCTTTATTATTTACAAAGTTAACTTAAATCAAAGATACTTTATTACAGATTATGAAGTGTTGCGTTTCATGAAACACTAATTCTAAATTCATTGAATTAAATTATTTTTAGAATACACATTTCATTATTTTTAGTTTTTTTTAATATTTTTTATTTTTATTTTATTTTTAACTTAAGAATGTTTCACTTTTTATTTCTATTTCAAGTATTCAATTGTATAAATCTTAATTTATTAGGTAATATAAAAAGTATATTTTCACACTATAAAAAAATGTTTTACTAATAACCAATTTTAGAGACTAATAATATTTTTTATTTATAATGATGATTATTTTAGTAGCTAATAATTATTTTATTTTAAAAATTAGTATCTAAATTAATCACTACAGTGATTAACATTTTACGATTTTTTTATAATATCAACTCTTAATTTATTATATATCATAAAAATATATCTTTAACATTTAATTATTTTTTATTTGAATAACCTTTATTCTAAAACATTTTATTATCTTATTGACTCATTAGATATTTGCTCAGTTTACTTAAATTTCTAATATATTCTACCACTTATTACAATATTAATTATATATGGGATTTCTTCTTTTTTTTTTAAATATTTTTGTTTTCTGGCTCTCAATTTCTAATAAAGTATTGTTTATTATTCAACTCACCTTCAAATTGTTTCAATTTTTTTGTTAAATTTTTGTTGTTGTTGTGTCTCTTTGCTTGAATTTTCCATAATGTAGTAGCTTTAATTTATGTTTGAACCTAACTCTAAAGTCACAAGTGTAATCCTATCACCATAATTCTATAAAGATATAATGTAATAATTTATTGTGATCATTATAAATTTAAGTTCAAAATATTGAAAGATATATGTTTAAATTTTAATTAATTTATTTTAATTTTTATTTGTATAACTTTAAATGATGTATTATAATATTTAGAAATGTAAAAAAGGATCATACCCACCTTTCTTTATTATTATTCCTATTAATAGATGAACATAAACCAAATTTACCCTGTCTTATATAATCGTTGAATCGATAAAATTACATTACATTTAAAATATATTAACATATGAGTTATTTGATCAATTTGTTGTCAAACTTTAATAAAAGTTAACAAGAATAATTATTATAAAATTTTACTTTTTTATATAAAATTATTGAACTATAAGATTTACTGAAAATTATATTAATGCGATTTGATGCATATAATACTGTTATCTAATTTTAGGTTTGCAATATGCTTACGCCCTCCCTTTTCATATTTTAATTTCTTAATTTCACTCCCAAACTCTAAATATATTTATTTTTCCAAAAACTTATTAATTTTCTTTTCTATATATATATATATATATATATATATATATATATATATATATATATATATATATATATATATATATATATCCTTACTTAAGGCATAAACTATTATGTTTTTATTACAGTATAATATGAATTAATAATTAAATAAAGATATTTAAAACAAATATATGAGTATCATAACCTTAAAAATGAAGAGCTTTCGCAAATAGTTAGAAAAATAGAAAGGATTAGCAGCTTAATGAATAAAATTAATTGGTTGATATATTCAAAGAAAGGATAATGAAAAGGTACATGCAATGATGAAAATAGCTCTTATCAACCTAAACGTAATTAGTGCTTGTGTTATAATTCAACATCTAACGGTGTCATATCATCAATTAATTTCATACATATTTCTCAGGGCTTCAACACAAACTATTATTCTCCTTTATGTAACCTACCATACTAACAAAACTTTCTTAATTTCAATAATCATTATTCTTCCACGTACATAGATTTTCTTTCATTGATAATGATTTTTCATACGTACCTTACTTTTCTTTCTCTTTTTTTAGGAGACCCTTATGTGCTTTCAATGTGTTGTGTTCTGTAGACTCGGAGGACTCATCAGATTGGGAGCGCAATGTGATTATAGTTAATGAAGAATCTCGGAGAAAACAAAAACATAAAGAGGAGCGGTGGCGGATCTTGACCAAAAGTGTCGGAGGGGTCAAAGCAATATAATTTTGAGATCATTAGATTCGATCATTAGTATAATGCTTCAAAAAATGACTTTTCTACCTGAACTTTTTTTATCATTAGTATAATGCTTCAAAATATGTGAAGAGGTAGAATCTATCTTACTTTAGTCAATAATTTCCTTTTCATCATGTAACGTCCCATTTAATAAATAAACTTAATTAAATGAAACATCACACAGAATAATATAAAGGACATTGTCATGAAGTATAAATGTCACTTCTTACAGTTATCCAAAAGTTACTAGGAGAGAAACCATGGCACACCACAATGTCATTAACAAAACGGAATAAGTGTTTAGCAATAACAAAAATACATGCTCAAGGAGTAGGATAATACATAGGCCATAATTCCTTAAAAGAAAACTTGGAGAAAGGGGATCCAACCCAAGATAAGCTACACAGTGGAGTTTCCATCACACTGATGACCATGAGGGGTTCCCACATCTGCTCACATCAATAAATTGATGATCATCGCAAAAGGAGAAAGCCACACACAAACACACAAGCAAACAGAAAGGGTAAGCTAGAGTGAAAAAGGTTTTATCATACAATTGCAAACAGTTTAAAAGACAAAGATACATTAAACAACCAAGCATGTGATGACCAACAAGCAAAACTCTAAGACTCAATTATTCAGATACATATAATTAGTCGGATTCACTGAATGTTTGCACTTGTGGTGACCTCTATTGCTTTGCAGAGCCATTGCCAATGGGTTTCACCCTACCACTCACAAGGTTAGCCTTCAAACATCTAAGGCAATTATCTTGCCTAAGACTAGGGCCTCCTGCTACTCTCACCACTTGAGTCAGTACGCTCTACGTGAGACTCATTGACTCTTTAGAGTTTCAGGATGCAATCCTTACTTGAATCCTTACTAAATTATATAATGAGGCACCACCATGAAACCTTCGTGGAATTACGTCCTAACCATGAGGCACCACCATGAGCTCTCACCAAAAAGAGGTCATGGAATTATGTCCTGACCATGAGGCACCACCATGAGATCTCACCAAGAGATTCACGGAATTACGTCCTAAACCATACCAAAATCATGTCTCACCAACCAACATAAAATTATCATGCATACCAATCTCATTCCAATATATACAACCAACCATCCAACAAATTCATACTTTCCATTTCATGTTTATCATAGCAACATCTCATCCCCATTTAATCTCATACAATATACATGGCACCATACATCATGCTTTTATGGTAAAACACTCTATCAGGCGAGCAAGCAACCACATCAGAGAACCAATCAGAACTAGAGCACAAACTTGTCCCAGTCTCGCTTAGGCTAGAAGTCCTCGCTCAAGCGAGAGAGGTTCTCTTGCTCAGGCGAGCCCTTCTCGTACGCAACAACCAAGCATTCGAAGCACAATAAACATATATCAATATTCATGGCAAATACAACAGCACCCAAGCACTTTAAACACGAAACAAAGCTAAAACAGGCAAATATGAAAGAAACAAGCAAAACCTTAATGTCCCTTACCTAGAAAACGCTAGCCAAAGACACTGATACTTAAGCCAAAGAGCACTACAACTCCAGGAACATATTCGAGACATGGAAAATAGCGGAACAAATTTAAAACGAGTTTATTACAGTGAACCCTAACTGAAATCACGAAAATCAAACCAGAGGAGAAGAAGTAGGGGTTGAAAACCAACTTACGTGGAAGAAAAAAAGTTTGAGCGAACTTGACAAGGGGTAGAGACCAAACCCTAGCAAAGCTTGCAGCTGCAGTTTCTAAGAGGGGAAAAGGAGTTATTTTTCTGAAAGTGGGCAGAAATGAGAGGGTTAGGCTAGTTTTGGGGTTTTGGGCACCCTATGGGCCATCCTTAAGCCCAACAGACCAAGGTAGGCCTTTAAACTTTAGGGACAAATTTAAGTGGGCCTTACATTCTTCTCAACAACAAAAATTTTTAACCTCGAAAATTAAGACTTACCAGGAAAATAGATACGGATGTGACTTCCCCATATCCTCCTCTGGCTCCCAAGTAGAGTCACCGGTCCTCTGATCCCATATGACTTTGACAAGACTGACTGGTTTTCCCCGAGTTTCTCAACTCGACTATCCTCCAAAGCCACGGGTGGTACTTCCATAGTAAGGTCCTCCCTGATTTGTACATCCTCTTCTTCCAACACATGAGAAGGGTCAAACACATACTTCCTCAACTATTACACATGGAACACCGGATGTAGATTTGCTAACTGAGGAGGCAAGGCAATCTCATAAGCTACAGGCCCAATCCTCCTCGAGATTTGGTACGGGCCAAGAAACGTAGGAGAAAGCTTCCTTGAGCAGAGAGCCCTTCGCACACTAGTGGTTCGGGTCACCCTCAAGAACACGTGATCTCTAGCCGTGAATTCCAAAGGTCTCCTCCTACGGTCCGCATAGGCCTTTTGTCTACTCTAAGAGGCTTGTAACTGATCCCTTACCATTCTCACCTGCTTTGTAGTTTGTTCCAACAACTCTGGTCCAACTAGCACTGCCTTTCCATCTTGATACCAACATAGAGGAGTCCTACACTTCCTTCCATAAAGAGCTTCATATGGCGCCATGCCAATACTCGCATGGAAACTATTGTTGTATGTGAACTCGATCAAAGGTAAAACTTCATCCCATGCACCCAAATGATCCAACACGTATGTCCTCAAAAGATCCTCAAGTGACTAGATCGTTCTCTCCAACTGACAATCGGTCTGGGGATGATAGGCTGAGCTTATAGTCAACCTACTACCCAAAGCACTCTGCAAAGTCTACTAAAATCGGGAAATGAACCACGGATCCCTATCTGAAACTATGCTCGACGACACTCCATGCAATCTTACTATTTCCTTGATGTATAGCTGGGCCAACTTGGCCATAGGCATCCTCAGGTTCATTGCCAAGAAATGAGCACTCTTGGTCAATCGGTCCACCACAACCCAAATTGTATCGTGACCTCTAAAGGTTCATGGCAAATGGGTTACAAAGTCCATAGTTATGCTATCCCATTTCCACACTGGTATGTCCAAAGGCTGTAGAATTCCACCAGGTCTCAGGTGCTCAACCTTCGCCTTTTGACAAGTCAAACAAACGGATACAAACTGTGCAACATCTTTCTTCATACCCTACCACCAGAAGGTTTCCTTGAGATCCTGATACATCTTATTCATGCCAGGATGCAAGCTAAGACGACTCTTATGCCCTTCCTCAAGGATTAACCTTTTCACCTCAGCATCATCAGGTACACACACTCTATCCTGGAATCTCAGTACACCATCACTACCCAAGGCAAACTCCTTTACTTCATTTGTTCCCAGCAATTCTCTCACCCATATCAAACTGGCGTCCACCAACTACTTCTCCTTAACCAAGTTTAGAAAATCACTAGATATAGTCAGAGTACTACACTTAATGAACTCAGATCCCAATTCAACTTGTAGCTTCATGTCTTTGAACCTCTCTAACAACTCCATCTCCTTGATCATAAGGTGTGCAATATGCACTGTCATCCTACTCAAGGCATATGCTACCACATTTACCTTCCCCAGATGGTATAAGAGCTCAAAATCGTAATCCTTCAAGAATTACATCCACCTCCTTTGTCTCATGTTCAGTTCTTTCTTATCAAACAGATACTTGAGACACTTGTGGTCATTGAACACGCGAAATTGGGCACCATAAGATAGTGCCTCCAAATCTTCAAGGCAAACACAATAGTTGCCAACTCCAGGTCATGAGTGGGGTAGTTCTTCTCATGCACCTTAAGTTGTCTCGATGCATATGCTACTGCCTTATTCTCAACCAAGACCTATATAAGAGGTATCACAGCAAACCTCAAAGGGTTTTCCAACATCAAGAATTACTAGTACTGGACCACTCGTCAACCTTTGCTTAAGCTCTTGAAAGCTTTCCTCATGCTTATTCGTTCAAGCAAACGGTTGATCCTTCCTAGTAAGTTGTGTCAGAGGCACGACTATCTTGGAGAATCCTTCTATAAATCTCCTATAGTAGCCAGCCAAACCCACGAAGCTCCTGGTCTCTGTCGCTGACTTGGGACTTTCCCACTTTACTACTGCTTCCACTTTTGCTGGATCCACAGCTATACCCTATACAAATATTACATGTCCCAAGAATTGTACTTCTCTCATCCAGAACTCGCACTTGGACAACTTAACATATAATTGCTTCTCCCTCAGAATACCAAGCACTAGCCTCAGGTGCTCTGCATGTTCCTCCTAAGTCCTAAAGTAGATGAGTATGTCGTCTATGAAGACTACGACAAACTTATCTAAGAAGGGCCTGAAGATCCTATTCATGTGGTCCATCAACACAGCGAGAGCATTGGTCACACCAAAAGGCATAACCATGTACTCGTAGTGCCCATATCTAGATCTAAAGGTTGTCTTTTGTACATCATCTAAAGGCTAGAAGTCCTCGCTCAGGTGAGAGAGGTTCTCTTACTGAGGCGAGCCCTTTCTCGCCTAGGCGAGAGCTCGAACAGGGGAACAATGGCTTTCTACAATTTCTCGCTTAGGCGAGACCTCTTCGCCTGAGCGAGACTACACCTCACTCAAAACGAAGGCTCGTCGCCTGAGCGACAACTCGAGCAGAAAACCTGAGCGAGTTTCTGCTAATCTCGCCTAGGCGAGACACGCTCGCTTGGGCGAGAATACCAGCTCCCACCACTGTTCACGAATGCAACAACTAAGTATTCGAAGCACAATCCACATATATCAATATTCATGGAAAATACAACAGCACCCAAGCACTTTAAACATGAAACAAAGATAAAACAGGCAGATATGAATGAAACAAGCAAAACCCTAACTTCCCTTACCTGGAAAACGCTAGCCAAAGACACTGACACTTAAGCCAACAAGCACTACAACTCTAGGAACAGATTTGAGACCTGGAAAATAGCGGAACAGATTTTAAACGGGTTTACTACGATGAACCCTAACTGAAATCACGAAAATCAAACCAGAGGAGAAGGAGTAGTGGTTGAGAACCAACTTACGCGGAAGAAAAAGGTTTGAGCGAACTTGACAAGGAGTAGAGATCAAACCCTAGTAGAGCTTGCAACTGCAGTTTCTAAGAGAGGAAAAGGAGTTATTTTTTTTGAAAGTGGGCAGAAATGAGAGGGTTAGGTTGGTTTAGGTGTTTTGGACACCCTATGGGTCAACCTTAGGCCCAACAGACCAAGGTAGGCCCTTAAACTTTAAGGCATAATTTAAGTGGGCCTTACATATCACTCTTAAAGGATTAATTTATTCTTTCATTCTTTATCAATATACCTTTTTTGTAAATAATACTAAAAAATAATTGATCATAATCTAGTAAAAAATTGAGACATGTAATTATTAAAAGAAAAATATATTCATCATTATTAATACATAATACATTATTATTTTTCCTATATTCATAAAAAATGAATATACAAAAAGCTTATGAGATAAAAAAATATAATGTTTGCATTATTAAGACAAGAGACGGGAAAGGAAGAGGATAAATGAGAAATATAATGAGTTTATGTCTAACTTTTTTTTTCTTTAGAAACAAAAAGAAGACATATGAGAGTGAGAGACTATTACAATTTGTGAAAAACCAAATAGACAATGAAAAGGAAAATAAAAATTATGTTAATAAACATTTGGTTTAATTATTCTTTTGATTCATGTTTTCGTTTAAAAATGTTAAGTTGGTCCTCCAATTTTTTTAGTCTCAATTTGGTCTCAATTTTTGAAAAACTGATGTAATACGGTCTTTTACGATAAATTTTTAAATTCGTCGAAATAGATCAATGATCTTTTCATTAAAATTAAGACTCTTAATATGGATGATCTTTTCATTAATCCTATTGTCAATTTTTGAATAAAAACAGGGACCAAAAGAAAAATTAAACATGAATATTTTTATTTTTGATTATATTTAATTTTATGTTTTATTATGTATTCACATTAAATGTTGTGTTTAAATAAAATAAATAAAAAATACACAATTTAATTTTTATTAATTTCTAATATATATTGTCTACAATTTAAAAAATTTAATAAATTTCAAATATATATATATATATATATATATATATATATATATATACTGCACCTAGGCGGACCAAGAAAACCGCACGGCCAAACTCACCTACACGTAACCCCACAAATATAATAACCAAGTAAATAACCGATCAAGCGGAAACACATAGCGGCCCAGGCCGCCTACTTCAAAAGATAAGATGTAATTTGTTGATAACACCAAACTTAGAATATTGTAGATAAGGCACCTGGTACCAACAAACACTATCTCAGGACCTAGGCTTAGCCCATGCCCATCTAGGACCCAAACAATGGCCCAGTCCATAGGAAAGGCAGACATAATTAATGACTCTATAAATACACGTGGACCTCAGCAATTAAAGGTACGCTTTCATTAATTCCTTAATCCAAGATTTGACTTTTTGAGAGCTTTTTTGTTGACTTGATCATCGGAGCCCTCTCCGTAGGTAACCCCTTAAGGGTCCAAACCGTATACACTGATAGATGGCATGTGCAAGCCGAGAAGGAGCCAACTCGAGAGGTCAAGGATTGAGGTAAGGCAATATTTGTGTCCCTAACATCTCTTATTTGTTTCCGCAGGAACAATTGGCGCCCACCGTGGGGTACGAAGTGATAACTTACTAAGCAATCCGAATATTGTCGAGAATGGTCTCCACCCGCAGCAGAGCTGGAATCGTGAAGCACCCTAAGGCATGCCCTACTGCGCCTGCTAATGTCACCTCGGACTTGGCCGCCATCCTTGAAGGTCAAGCCAAGATGCAACAAGAGCTTGTCGACCTAAGAAAGCGCAATGCTGATGAGATATGAGTGCTTAGGCAAGAGAACTCAAGGCTGAGGAGGAAGATCGAGGCTGACCCTACCCAGAAAGTGAAAGGCAAGGAATCATCAGAAGGCCCCAGGTCCCCAGCCTACCAACCCAGCGAGGAAGAAAGTGAATATAACCCTACCCCGCATACTTTCACCACCACCCAACCAACACCCATCATCTCTACCAACCACACAAACACCCATCATCCAACCACCATCCCCAGGCACCCCACCACAACCAACCCTGCTGCCACCCTTGCCACCACCCATATCCCATCTCATCACTTCATTAGTACCTTTCCTACCCACATCCGCCATCCCATCCCATCTCACTTGTTACCTCGCCAACCACCTAGACGCCGCCACCCTTTCATTGACGTTATCACCAACACACCTCTCCCCACTCAGTGGGAACCCTTCACACTGGACCGCTATACGAGAGAAACCGACCTCGACGAGCACCTCAAAATATACATAACCCATGTGGCCCGCTATACATCCGACAACGCCGTTTTCTGTAAAGCTTTTCCCACCACTCTCAAAGGCCCCGCCCTTGACTATTTTGACACACTCTCCCACATGTTTACTACACGCTTCGCTGGTAGCCGCCCCCATCAGGCCACACCCCTATCCCTCCTTAACGTCAAACAAGAACGAGACGAGACGTTGCACGCCTTCATTGATCGTTTTAGCAAAGCTGCCCTCGGCATACCCAACCTCACGCAAGAATGATCTTGCAATGCATGGCTCTCACCCTCAAATCAGGATCGTTTGCTAATAACGTCTACCTCCACTCCCCCAGCCTCCATGCACGAACTCAAGCTACGCACCGCGGATTACATCCGCATGGAAGAGATGCAAAACCTATACACCAAGTTCTGCAATGACTACACCCCCTCAACCACCAGCTCAGAAAAACCACCTCCACGACCTCATTCTAGGCCCAAAGAGCCTAGACAACCACGCTCCACCAGATACACTCCGCTAAGCGTCCCCAGATCTTGACTTCTCGATGAAGCCCTCTATGTCGATCTCATCCCACCACCTCGCAAAACCTACAACCCCCCCCCAATGCTTGTTGGCACAAGCAAGCTTGAAGCAAAGAATTGATAAAGCCATGTGCATGAAGATCTTAAGTGTTAGACAAAGATTGATGAAGATCCTCTTTAAGATTAAGTTTTTAGTGTGTTAAATCTGTATATAACATGTTAAATGTAATGTTTTAGTGTTATACATTGTTAATAGGCTATATGACATAGGTTAGATGTCTTGTGTGCCTTAGTGTGTCTCTTTTAATCTGTTAAAATGGGTTTTAAAAGGTTAAAAGGCTTGTTGTATATAGTTTTTGGTATGAATACATTTAGTCAGTTGAATTATTTTTCAATCGACCGATTTCACTTAAGTCAGGTGAAATCAGTTGACTGTACGGAAAATTCAATCGACTGTTTTCACTTAAACCAGACTATATAAGTTGTGTTTTCGCGAGCAGAGGTGTAAATCTGAGTTTTTTCTGAACGAAATCATGTCATTCATCTTTGGGAAGTGTTCTCTCTCTACAATACACAACTGCAACTCATGTTTGAAGATCTTCGTTGATCTTGGAGGCATTTTGGCTTGTGCGTAGCTTGAAGAACACATGTATGGTGTGCTAGGGACAACCACCATTAGGTTTGGACGTCCTCGTGCCTCTGGATGGTTTGCCTGATGTGATTTCAGGTCTGCAAGTGTGATTCTTGTATCTTGTGGTTCTAGATTTTTATGTGAGTCAAAAATCTTGTGTGCTTTGTGTTCAAAAGTGTAATCTTGGTGTTTGATTTGTAAAACTTTTGAATATAATGAAAACCAGGCTCAGGTTGCCCTGGAAAACTGGATGTAGCTCTGTGATTGAGTGAACCAATATAAAATCAATTGTGCATTCTTCTTTCCCTCATCTCCCTCTCTTCTAAACTCTTTAAAAACTCAAGAAAACCAAGTAATTTGATCTTTAGTGTGATTTAATGTGTGCTTGTATAATCTGAAGCTTTATACATGTTATAAATACTGATTGGAACATGTCTTGTATGTAAAAGATTGATGTTTGAGTTGAATTTTTGAATTCTACATTCTGCATAATTCTCCAGTATTTTAGCCGACTGATTTGTCTTTTTAATCGACTGTTTCATAGCATCAAGAACAATTTAGTCTGTTGTTTTATATTTTAATCGACTGAAAGTGTACTGGTCTGCTGC
>Ga0214542_1007174_pt1 | contig 19614 bp, 11 predicted proteins | sample CNSS1metaG_FD_160096 | JGI IMG/M metagenome (GOLD analysis project Ga0214542, IMG submission 160096) | Root nodule microbial communities from cowpea collected in UCLA plant growth center, Los Angeles, California, USA - CNSS1 | ecosystem: Host-associated > Plants > Roots > Nodule | place: USA...
AATCTTTATCTAATCTAATCTTATCTAATACCCCATATTATCAAACTAAATCTTATATACTCTAACTAACTAAAATAACAACTAACTTAAATCTAATTAACCAAATATAAAATATCCTATCACTATGTTAAATAAAAACAACCCTATAATCTAAAACATATTCTAAATACTATCTAACAAAATTAAAGATTATCTAACAAGATTAAAGATTATCCAACATATATGACTGGAAAAGAAAAATTGAAGAGGGAAGTTGAGATTAATTTTGTTAAATCTCAAGTGTAATGTAGTCTGGGTTATTTTTATTCAAAGAAGTAAACAAAAAGTTTCTCTTATATATGAATTATATCTATGAAGAGTGATAATGTAAGGGGATTACATGTATTCAATGGAAATGTAAACCAAGGAAAATTTTTATTATAGCACTTTGAAAACTGCAATTTCATCTTTTAGCTTCAAAATTGTAAGGGGGATTCATTATTCTGACATATTAGGATATTTATGGTTGCATGGATGGCTTGAACTTAAGATTGGGGTCAATATGTTGACAAGTAAATTGTTTATTGCTATAGGATAGGTACTGAACATGACAATTAATACTAAGAAAACATCAATGACTTTTAGGGAAGGTACCCAATTAATGTAGTTCCTTTAATGTCAGCCTAGAAAAATGAATTTTTCATGCATTTGTTGAGAGTGTGAATTTTGGAATTTTCTCTCCAGTTTTCTACTTACATATCTATTTTTTATTTTGCTTATATTTTTTATCTATTAAATTTCAGGGCTCTAAAAGTGTAAATATACTAAGTTGTGTTTTTGAGGATGTACAATTGATGAGAACATTGTTGGAAGTTTGTCATATGATCGTATGTTAAAAGTTTGTATGTTAGGCAATGCAGATGCATCAGTTATGTATTTGTTAGTTATAGTTTTAGTTAGTTTTGTAAGATAGTTTCATTAAAGCATGTTGCCCGTAAATAAGAAGAGAGGTGAAGAGGGAGGGATATCTTATCATTTGCAAGAGAATATGCCTTGGGTCTTTGGGAGGTGCAGTCCCATGAAGAAGTAGAGTGTATGTGAATGTTGTATTCTGTAAAATAGGAAGTTTGCCCTTATATCTCTCTCTGCAATAGAGATATCAAGTTTGTATCACCATAAAGGTATTAATATAACAATCTGAGTTTGAATATATTAATGTGGCTCAATCTGAGTATATTAATGTGACTTCCTAGGTGGAGTTGGGGAAGGAATGAGTTTGTTTCAGTCATCATTTACAAATTTAATAGTGCCCCATGTGCTTCTGTCTAGTTGTCAAATTTTGCGGTTTTAGGATTGAGGACAACTTGCAGTTGGGGGAGATCGTAGGCAAGTATTTCAATGTATAACAATAGAGAAAAACAAGCATGATCTTGGACTAATTACAGTCTTATTGTATGAAAGTATGAATGTTATAATCGATGTGGCAAGAGGCTATTAAATTTTGAAACAATGCACCACAATATGCAGTTATACTACGGATATGGCTATTGTTTCTTGCTTGCTTTAAAAAAATGTGTCTGTGTTTGTGGTTGTGTGTGATTGTACTAGTCAAATGAACAAGTTTGCAGATCTATCTCTACTGTCTGGATGCCAAAGATTCTTGTGTACTTTATGAGTCCTTTGGTGAGATAAGACAAACAAGATTGTAGTGAATCTAAGGATGGTGGTGAGACAACCAGGTTGTGAATGGGGAATGGGAAATAATTGGCTTGTGATTCTTTCTGACATGGGGCTTAATGCTATTTTCCTATTATTCTTGGATCGGAGACAGAGAGATCTGGCATGATGAGGTAATTGAGTAGAGATGTTAGGGATTTGGTTGCGTTGAATTTATTTATTTATTTTTTATATGCATTCGGCATTCCCATGACGAATGGTTTGAATTGAATGAATTGATTATTTAGCACCTGGGTTGATATTATTCTAAGAGACTTTCCAAAACACGAAGCTGGATAGTAAATGTTTTATTCATATTCATATACATCTTCTTTTGAAATCGTTGTGAATCAAATCATTATGAAAAAATGTCATTGTAAACCTGTTGACCAACTCTTTTATAAATGTTTAGAGCCGTCACTGTGTCATCCCCTAGTTGTATAGACCATCCAAACATGCTCAAACAAAATATAAGCAGATTATATTATCACTTAACATGATCACGCATATTACTAAAAATACTAATAATTAAATAATTACACAATTAGCATACATAAGACTCGAACACAAGTCCTTTCACACAATAAAGTACTCTCCACCATTTGAGCTAGTATTTTCCACATCATATCAATCACTATAAAATGCCATAAAGGTTTCCATGAGCCACATTTATTAATTAATTAATTATTTAATTAATTAAATTTCGCGGGTCTTAAAAAATGACAGGTTGCTATAAAGACATTAATAGTGATTCATAGGACTTTGAGAGAGGGTGATCCTACCTTTAGAGAAGAAATGCTTAATTACTCATGCAGGGGACATGTTCTCCAAATATCCAATTTCAAAGATGATTCAAGCCCTCAAGGTAAATTAATCAGTTATGCAGATAAATTTCTTATAATTAACTATTTTTAACATCTTGGCCCTTTTTTCTTATTCAACATTTTTCCATTACAAGACCAATTAATTATTCAACTTAATTATCATGATTTAATTTACCACTTGATCATTTTATTTGATATTCAAATCCCACTAACTAGTGAAAATCATAGTTCTTTGATATGACAAGGCATGACACAGTGAAGGCTCTAAACATTTATAAAAGAGTTGGTCAACAGGTTTACAATGACATTTTTTCAAACACATCATAATTGATGTCTAATAGACATAAAGTTTTATGTTTATAAGGTGTTGATGTTCTTTTATGAACATTATGCAGGCTGAGAATTTTGCTGACTTCTATGAATATTGCAAGGGCTTGGAACTTGCTAGGAATTTCCAATTTCCAACACTGAGACAAGTTCTTTTGTTTGTTTAAGTCATATGATACTATGTAAGGAAAAATGTAACAATTTTTTTTACTATATATGATGAACAGCCACCACCCTCTTTCCTTGCAACTATGGAAGAATACATTAGAGAAGCACCTCAAACAGGATATGTTAACAGGAGATTGGTAAGAAAAGATTGTCTAAATATTTCGTAGGTTTCACAATTTATATTGTTAGACTTATAGTTAACAAAATTTGTATCAGTGTCATTATTTGTGGTTTTTGCAACTCTCACATAACACTACGTTACTCAGGTTTCATCATAGAGAAACTGGTATAATGGAAAAAACCGATCATTTTTCATAAAAAAAAAACTTAGTCCAATTCTTTCACTATAAAAGTACTCATATACTTTCTTTACATGAACATATTTGTCCATAAATTACTAAACCATGACTCATGCAGGATTTACTTTTTTTTCACTAACATTAAAGTCATTTTTTCGATATTAACTTGTCATGAATCTTGACCACTACTTGTTCATTTACCTAATTTGTAAGTAAATCTGTTCACTCATGTAAAAAAACTCAATCAACATCAGGAGTATCAAGAAAATGATGATGAATCATCTAAAGAAGATTCAGAATAATATATGTTTGATATTATTATTCGGAAAGTTATTAATTATCATTATTTTTTATATGTTAGGTATCTGATCAAGGAAGTGTTTCTAACGAAGAAACAAATGATCAACATCCAACACCGCATTAGATGATATTTTTTGTTTACTTTTGGAATTTGTCAACAAATATGCTTCTAGGAAACTTTTGGTTAATTATGCTAATGGGGAACAACTCTAATTTCTTTTCACATTTTGGTTTATTGTAGATAGATAGTGCACTGCTTATTATGTTACTATCATTCAAATACTACATCTCCAACACTTATTATATTAAGAGCATTATGACTGCTAGTCCACTATTGGTACCATTTGAATGAATATTTGTATTAATTGCTTATTTTGAAGTGGCCTTGAAGTTTTTGTTTATTTGTATTGATTGGTACCAAAATGTTAAACAATAAATAGGAAATTTCATAGAATAAGGTTCTTTTCGTACTCAAATAATTAACTAAACAAATCAATTATCAAGAAAGTACAACTTTAGCATTATAGCAATGTCATAATAATATGAGCACTAACTTTTTTGTATTAATAGGGGTTTTCGAGTAATTAACGGGAGTTTTCAGAATCCCATGCATTACTGGGAGTTTTCAGAATCCCATGCATTACTGGGGGTTTTCAGAACCCCATGCATTACTAAGGGTTTTCAGAACCCCAAGCATTAAGGGGGTTTTTGGAACCCCAGACATTAATGGAGGTTTTCGGAAACCCCGGGTATTAACGGGGGTTTTCGAAACCCCCGGTAAGTTGCGCTACTTTCAGGAGTTGCTAAAAACCCCTAGTAATCCGTTAGCCACGCTTGCTCTTCCGGGAAAATTTCAAACCCTTGGTAAAACCATTAGTGGGGGTTAAAACCTCCAGAAACGCCAAATATAACCCCATTAAAAACAATTATTTTTGTAGTGTGTTATAGTTTAATAGTTTAATAGTTTTATAATTCTATAATTTTATTAATAGTTTTATAGTTTTATAATTCAAAAATTTAATAATTTAAAAGTTTAATAGTTTGATAATTACATAGTTTTATAATTTTATAATATCGTTTCATAGTATAATTGAATACTTTTATACTTTTATAGTTTAATTAATAATTTAATAGTTCTATTGTTTTATCATTTTATTAATAATTTAATAGTTTTGGTGTTGTATAGTTTAACAGTTTTATAGTTTTACAATTTTATAGTTTTATAATTTTATTAATAGTTTTATTATTTAATAATTTTATAGTTTTATAATTTTATAGTTTAATATTTGTAGAATTTTATAGTTTAATTTTATAGTTTTATAATTGATTACTTTTATAGTAGTTTTATAGTTTAATAGTTATATTGTTTTGAAATTTTATTAAAATTTTAATAATTTAAGAGTCTTATAGTTTAATAGATTTATTGTTTCATAATTTTAGAGTTTTATAATTTTTGTAAGTTAAATAGTTTTATAGTGTTATGGTTTTATAGTTTTCTATGTTTATAATATTATCGTTTTATAATTTTATCGTTTTGTAGTTTAATTTAATACTTTTATAGATTTATATTTTTATAGTCTAATAGTTTAATAATGTGATAATTCGTTAGTTTTATTATTTTATTAATATTTTAAAAGTTTTATAGATTTATAATTTTATTAATAGTTTTATAGTTTGATAATTTTATAGTTTTATAACTTAATAATTTTTTAGTTTAATTGTTTTACAGTTTTATAATTTTATAGTGTTATAGTATTATAGTCTTCTAGAATTATAATTTTATAATTATACATAATTTTATAGTTTTATAATTTTATTGTTATATAGTTAAGATAGTTTTATAATTTTATAGTTTTATAGTTTTATAATTTTATAGTTTAATAGTTTCGTAATTGTATACTTTATAACTTTATAATTTAATGGTTTTATGATTTTATAGTTTTACAATTTTCTAGTTTAATTGTTTTATAATTTTCTAGTTTTATAATTTTAGAATTTTCTAATTTTCTTATTTTATAATTTTGTAATTTTAAGGGTTTATAAATTTTTACTTTTATAAAACTTTAAAATAAAAATGTAATAAAATCATATGTGACGATATATCAACAATTTAATATGACAAAATAATAATTACATAATCCACTTAAGAATCACATTATTAGATTAAAAAAAAAAGTTAACCAAGGGCACTTAATTGAAAAAATTTACAATTTAAATATATTAAGTATTCGATAAACCTTATAGATTTATATGGGACTCAATTGAAGGTTCTCTAATTTATAACAAAAAAAAAAACTTAGAAACTTAAAAGATAATTAAGAGAGAAAAAGAAAATTAGTGAAATTAATGATTTCTGCACTTATTTAAACAAAAAACCATGCATGTTGCATGCATACACGTATCTTTATTTGGTTCATCGTGTCTACTTTTGCGGACGAAATTAAGGAGAACTAGTAGATGGATTTAAGGAATTAAAAAGAAAAAATGAAATTGTTTCTTTAAGTACGTACTGAAAAATGGAAGTGAAGATATTTAAAAATAAAATTTATCAAAATTTGATTAATATAATAAATAAAAAAATATTTTAATAAAAAATTAATATAAAATAAAATGTAATTATTATTATTATTAATATTGGGGTTAAATTTGGTCAGTGAACTTTTAGTGAAAATTAAAATTATTTTTTCGAAACTTTAACCCAATTTAGTTCTCGAACTTTAGAAATACATGACTTTAATCTTTTTAACCAGATTTTGTTAAGTTATTTAATGTTTTGAATATGTTTTTCAACTAATATTCAACTAATATTGAAGCAAAAATGTGTAAACGGTGTAAACAATTCAAATGTTATCATAAAAAGTATTTTCAGAACATCAAATAAACCAAACAATATTTGATTAGAATGACTGAATCTACGTAGTACTACAGTTGAAGGATTAAATTTGGTCAAAGTTTCGAGAAAAGACTAATTTCAATTTTTACTTAAAGTTCATAGACTAAAAAATATTTAACTCTTAATATTATAATAATAATAATAATATTATCAATATATACTATTACTATTGTTATTATTATTAATTATTTACAATGGTTAATAATAATAATTATTATTTTTTTTTCAATAGCATAGTAAAGGATAAAATTATATATAAGTTGTAAAAGCATATATAAAATTAAAAAAAAAAATATTTATGTAAAAGTTACGGATAAAAATGTAAAAACGCATGAGATATCTTTCTCTCCTTGCGAAGGAGGAGACGAGACTTTGGGTTCAAATTCATCCTCCTAAATCAACTAGGACCAAACACTACCTACAACACTCAAATCCATCTTCAAAGAATATATCCTAAAGCAACCCATAACTTTTTTTTTTAATTCCAATAATAATAATATTAATTGTAACATTAAACTATTAAAAAATAATAATAATAAAATTATTCTTTAAGGTTCTAAAATAATTAATAATTATAATAATTATAACATTAATAATAATAATAGTTATTATTATGATAATAATAATAATATTAATAGTCATCATAATTATTAATGCTAATTAACTAGTGTTCTGAGATAAGTTATAATTAATTATTATTGATTTTCTTATGTTATGTCGAAATAATTAACTTTACTATTTAAAATAATATAATTTTATATAACAATTTTTTTTAAGAGAAAAATATCCTTTATATCTTTTATGCCTACAATTAGTGGCAGACCTAGGTATATTTGAATCTGTTGATCGCAAGCTCTATGATAGACTATGATAGATTTGTGTGTAGTGTAGTTTAGAGTGTACAAATAAACTGCTTGACTTGTTTCTACTAACTTAGGATCTTAGATCCATCATTGCCTACAACTTTTTTTAACATAAAATATCTCTTTCTATCAAGAAGCAAGCAAAAACATCTATTAAATTAAATTTTTTATATGGCTAGCTTTATATTTTCATAATTAATAATTTATCCTCAGAAACAAACACATCACCAAGCACTGGTATAAAAGCTATCTCGCGGTAACGTATGTTTCATCCCATTCTACTCACAAGTCACCATTCATATTCTAGCTACTCCAATGGCTTTGGCAAGTGACAAACAAACAAATGAAGAGAATGAGCTAATGCTCTCCCTTCCCAAGGAGATGGGTTTGAATGCAGGCCCCTATCTCCATCTTTTTCAAGATTTTTGGTGTCCATCATTTTATTTTCAAGGAGTGATCAACTTTCAAAAACATTTTCATGCAAAAGACAGTGATGTTTTTGTTGCCAGCTTTCCAAAATCAGGTACTACCTGGTTGAAAGCCCTTACTTTTCTCATTTTAAACCATCAACGTTTTTCCTCTTTTGAGAACCATCCATTACTTTCTTCCAATCCTCATGAACTTGTGTCTTCCCCTGAATTCATCTTGTCTCATGATTTGCATGACCAAATTCTTTCCCTCTCCAACATGAGTGAGCCAAGACTTTTTTCTACTCACTTACCATTTTCTGCATTACCTAAAACAATGACAGAGTCCAAGTGCAAGATCATTTATATATGCAGAAATCCATTTGATACTTTTGTTTCAGCATGGGAATTTTCTACTAAAATAAAGTCAGTGTCTTCTTCACCTGCATTAACATTTGAGGAAGCATTTGAAAAGTATTGCAATGGGATAACAGGGTTTGGTCCATGGTGGAGTCATATGTTAGGTTACTGGAACGAGAGCATAACTAAACCAGACAAAGTTTTGTTCTTAAAGTATGAAGATCTTAAAGAGGATGCTGTGTTTCATGTGAAAAGAATTGTAGAGTTCTTGGACTCTCCTATCACTCAAGAAGGAGAGGGCACCACAGCGATTGAAAACATAATCAATTTATGCAGATTTGAGAAGATGAAGGATTTGGAAGTGAATAAATCAGGATATATACACAATATTGCAGAGAAGAAAAATTTCTTTCGGAAGGGTAAAATAGGAGATTGGAAAAATTACTTTTCTCCTTCAATGATAGAAAAGTTGTCCACAATCATTGAAGAAAAGTTAAGTGGATCAGGTCTATCATTTAAAGTGCATTCCTAGATTTCAATGATGTGACTACATAATGTTGTACTGTGTTGAACAATTGATGTTGGGATCTTTGCTTTTGCTAAATAAGGATGTGTTTTGATGCTTTTAATGAATAAGAACTATGTTTATCTATGTTCCAATTTCGTGTCTGTTACTATCCTTTCAACCATCACTCTAGTTTTGTATTAAGAGTTTGCTCACTAAATATTATACCTTCGTTTACAGCGTCCCCATATAGAAAGAGAAGAAACAAATTTTCCGTTATTTAGTGCATACTTTAACGTGAGTTTGGACCAGTATTAATTATTTTACACACAGCTTCTTACATTAATCAGAAACCATGTGAGATAAGATCATAATTTCAAATTGAAGAGGGCTAGGGGGAACGATAAAAGAAAAGGACATCATATAATTAGATGGGTGAATAGATTGTTTCAATCAACAATTGTCAAAAATAAAAATAAAAACTCTATTAATACATAATCAGTAAAACAAAAAACAAAAAGACATGAAATTGGGAAAAAAACACAATTCACAGAAAAATAATTAATTGAGCATCAAGACATCTCTCTTATGTTGAGTTTTTATGTATCTTTTTGTAAAATGGTTGGAATACTCTAAGTGTTCTTCAGTTTTATATTTGTTATTGCTGGTAATAAAAATAGTAGTTATAATTATAATATGAATAAGATTTATTGAAACATTTTTTTTTGCTATAATGTGTACCTTAATTTGTAAATTTGACTTTGACCTAAACAATCATTTTTTATAACATATTATTCTTAATATTTATATAAATATTATTTTTTATTATTTAAGATCGGAAATTGGATGAATATTTTATGAAATAATATGGTTTCAATAAAGTTTTACAAATTGGATATTGAAATAATTTTAATAAATCTTTTAAGTTAATTTTGTATCATATAAAATGTACTAAATTTTACAATATACAATAATGACATTTAATTAAAAAATTACATTTAGTATTAGGATTATAAGTGTAATCATTATAAGTAAAATTAAAATTATATCCACTGGAAAATATTCTATTTTAAAAAATTAAATAAAAACTATAAATATTTAAAATCTATTAAATATTTAAAAAATATCATCATATATATATCTATATATATATATATATATATATAGACTATTAGATAAAATGTTTATTTTATTTCTTTTTTTTAATGTAATTTAAAGTATGTAAAGTCACAATCCAATGATATTTAGATTGTTATATTAAAAAAAAAACAAAAATTGTAATACAAAAGTAAGTTATAACTTTTAAGGAAAATTACCTACTGACAAACTTTTTTTTGACAAAGTTAACAAAGTATCTAAAAATGGAATTAACAAACTTAAATTTTTATTTCTTAATTAAAATAAAATAATAAAATAATACTATTTTACCAAAATAAGAAAGTTTGTCAAAAACTTTGTTAAAAAACTTTGTCAACCAATAATAGCCCAACTTTTAATTATGTATACTTTCCATTTGGTGGCATTTGGTCACATAAGTAGAAATTAAAGAGGTTAAAATGGAATAAGTGAAAAGATATGATCCATCCAATAGTGTCATCTTTAACTTTTAAGTACACATACATATCTGTAAATAAATAAAAAAATGAGATATTTCTGATAGAATTTCTTCCACCAATAATAGTAACAATTTTTACACATTATTAGATCCTTAGAAATTTCAACAATAGAACTCCATCATCACGCTCTGCGCAACATATCACCTGTCTCTGACATAAATCATCACCACTCTTTTGTTTTATTTTCTAGCAAATATTCTTTTCGATTACCTATTATCAGTTTAAATACATGCATAGACCCGTGAGGTGGAATCATGAAAATTTTGCAACAAAGCACAAACTTTAATGTCGTGGTTGGTTCTGCTTAAACACTGTTCAGCAAGAAAATAAAATAAAATAAAAGGCACGGATTTGTCTTGTTTGATTGGGATTTGGATATTTTTGTTGGATATTTTTTGTTATTTTTTATTGTATTTTCAAAATATATTGATTATTATTAATTTTGACATTATAAAATATATTAATAAGATATTTAAAATATTAACATAATATATTTTTAATATTTAGTTACGAATAATTTTAAAATTCCAAAAAAATCAGTACAGAATTTGAAGTCACTTTGGTTGTATTAATTTGTAATGCACTAACGAAAAAGCGAGAGGATGGGTTGATATGAAAATTGACTTTACATTTTTGTCCTCTCTCTAATTTATATACATCCATGATAATAGAGTTATTAAAGTGGGTTAGAATTTATGGGTCAATCCAGTCCATCACAAGTCTGGGTCGGGTTGAGTTGAGTTTTTTTTTTTTTATAAATGTTAGTACGAGTTAATTTTTGACTCGGTTCACCAAGAACCCAACTCACCCGGGTTAAACACATGGTGAGCTGGATTGGCTCACCAACCCGTATGGTCACATACATTATGTTGGGTTTTGTAATGTTGGACTGTTTTTTTAACCAAACACATTAGTGGGTTGACAAATGAAAACCTAGTTTCAACTCCAAATAGATGGGGATAAAGAAGATGTTTAAGAGATGAAAATATTGTGGATTTATCCATTCAAGACTATAATATTATAGTTGAATAAGTAACAAGAATACTTTGATCTTAAATAGTAATTTGTTTCTTTTTTAATTTTGGTTTGTATTGGAGTTTAACATCATTTTGGATTGTATTTAAATTGTATTGAAGTTTATTTAAATTTTAATCCAAATTATAATTTATGACTTAAGAAAAAAAAATTATTTTATTTTAATTAAGTGGACTAGTGAGCCAACCCGTTTAATCAAACAACCTGTGGTGGACCGAGTCGGGTTCAAAATTTTTGGCTTACTTATAAGTGAGTCGGGTTGGGTTTGTCCACTTAGTGGCCAATCCGTGGTGGATCAGGTCGGGCCGAACATGGTGACCATTGTGACAACTCTACATGATAATGCATATAATCCCTACAAAGCGTTACTAGAATCCATTGTAATAAGGATTTGTGCAATGTGGGTGGTGACGTGCTCATGGATTTTTTTTTATCGGCAAAGTATACGTGTTTATATATATAATGGAGTACTCGGGGTACTCCAACCCGTATACAAATATATATATATATATATATATATATATATATATATATATATATATATATATATATATATATAAAGTGTTCCCAGTCATTCTACCTTTATATATCAAGGTTAATGACATGTACATTTGGTATCAAAGATCCCTACCAACCAAATAAATAAAGGTGTTTTCTATCACATCTATAACTCATGAAGCAAGATAGATTTATGTGTGCATTAGGGAAGCATATTCAATAAAGCATACAAGAATTGTGTTGCTATACTCCCTACATATTTCCACACCTATAATTTCTGTGGTTGGTTTACCATTCATCACTTTCTCTTAGCTATGATTCCAAGACTTTGATCAAATTATTCAACTGTCTTTGTTTCCATATAGAGATTTCACATGGTGCTCTTGGAAACACATTGCATATTTCTTTCGTCACATCAATATCCCTCGTTCATTGCTTGTTGTTTTTCTGATTATGCCTTCAACCTGTGTTCATCCCAGTTGTGAGTGTTTTAGCAATCACCTTTTGACATTGTAATAGCATGCCTTCTCCTTGTTTTGGGTAGTTTTCGATTGCCCATTCTTCCAGTCCCTTCTGCCCTTTATATCCACACTTGTATCCAAACAAACCTGGAATATATTTGTTAAAATTCAACCCCTCCTCCCCCTCCCTCCCGCCTTCCATCTAACCACCCACCCCACAAATGTTCTTACCGTTGTAGTCTAATATTTCTATGGTTTGCTATGTTATAGATCTGATGGAGTGTATAGGACCTATGCACCAATCCGAAAAAGAGAAGCTTACCTTAGTGCTTTTATGTTTCATCCATGCCCACACTCTTAGTTGAGCCATACAAAATATTTCTTCTACATCAGATATGGCGTTGCTAAACACAACATTGTTCCTATGTTTCCATATACTCCACATGACAGCCACCCATATCCCCTTCCAAATTTCATTCCCTTTATGGTTGAGTTCCAATACATGAAAATGTAGAAAGCTTTCGTAAGGCTGATTATAGTGGACATTCAAGATCTTTACCCATTTGTTGCACATGTTCCAGACTTTAGAGGTAACTTTACAATCAAAGAACAAATGACTTACGCTTTCTTCTTGCTCTCCACAAAGGGCATAACCATAATCAGCGACGATTTTATTAGGAGCAGGCGGGGACCACGACCCCCCTAATTTTTTTTTTAATTTTTTAGTTATGTATTTTATTTAAAAAAAATTAATTATGTATTTTATTTTAAATTTTTTTAAATTATGTATTATATATATTAAAAAATTTGAAAATTCATGAAATTTTAATTAAGTATAATTTTATTTATTTTATAAAGTATATTAATATTAATAAATAATAAAACATAAATTAAATATAATAAAGAATAAAAAATATTAAATTTTTTTGTCCAATTATTTTTTAATTTTTTATATATTGTAGTGATTTCTCACACTCACTTGTGTGTTTTTTTTTCTTTTGTTTATGAAAAAATAAATGAAATTAGACACAAACTCATTATTTTTGCTTCATCTCTCTCCTTACTCGTGTTTTTTTCTTTTGTTTATGAAAAAAAAAATTATACACAAACTCATTATTTTCACTCTCATCTCTTTCCTTTGTTCTCTTCCATTCTTTAAGAAAAAAAGGTAAGCATCTTGTCTCACTTGAAAAAATATAAGTCTTTGGTATATTCATTGTTTATAATATAGAAGAAAAAAGTAATGTATTATGTATTTTTTCATAACAAATTTTTAATTGTGACTTGATTATTATATATTTTGTTTTTTTATAATTATGTCTTTTAATATTTTATTAAATTATGATAAATTATTTTTAAGTCTTAAATTTACATATATATATATATATATATATATATATATATATATATAATGCAAAATAAAATTAAAGATAAATTTTTTGTAGACAATTTTAACTCTGATTCAATTACTTTTAGTTTTGTTTTAATTATTGATGAAAGATTTTAAGAAACTTAATTATTAGTGAAAGATTTTAAGGAACTAAGAACAATCAATCATGTATATACTTATATATTTTATGTATGTGTGTGAATTTTCTTTTAAAGTTACAATTATACTCATGTTTTATTGTATTAATAATACAAATTTTGAATGTATTATTTTGGCTCCTCCAAAGGTATAGGTCAAGATCCGCAAGTGACCATAATTATTCAATAAAACTTTTTTACGTCTAAGGTTTACCTTTATAGTTACTCCCTTTAACATAACACGCCATGAAAAAAAAAATTCTGATGGAATAACTTTAACCTTCCATAGGCTTTGAAAGAATGGAAGTTGTTCTCCATTGCAGATGCCATACATCTTTTCATATGCTGATTTAACTGTATATTCCTTATTTTTCCCATCCATCAACTGTAAACTATCATGGTTGTTGTTATTACCTGGGGGTGGGTATAGGCTAAGAAGCATTTAATTGTACGTGAGAGTTTTGTTGCATAAATTTAAACGAGTAGTTTATATAACAGCCGTTTTGCAATTTTAGAGTTGAAAGGTCACAAGTTAATGGTTATAATTGTGTTATGTTTTGTAATAACTATGATATCTTGATGCAGTCGTTGGTTCGGAGATGAAAAATCAAAATTAAAACTTAGTATTTAATTGAGTAGGACAAATATATAAATAAATGAGAAAAAGAAATAAATCAGTATACTCGCATAATTGACTTGTTCTCAACACATTTTCAAAACAGGTTTTGACTGTTGCAATTTTTAAGATAAAGATTACATTTGTTGTGAGTTCTAATTCAGTGTTACCATTTTTGTTGTAGTGCTGATTTAAAGCAGTGAAAATTAGGTATAAGATTAATTCTCATTGTCACATATTTATAATGAAAAATAGTTTATGTGCATAAAAAATACATATTATTGAATCAAATAGTTTAAGAATCACATTTAATTATTTGTACTCCTATTTATTATTTTTATTTTATTATTTAATTTTTTTATCAAGTTCAATGTTCAATCGTACAAATTCTTAATGTAAAAACTTATTTTTTTTTTATTTTCTTTACCTTTAACTTTTGTTTTAAATAATTTTTTTTTGTTTTACTAAAAGTATTTTCATTATTTCTCGTATTTATCAAGTTGAATTTCCAAGATAATTTTTCTTTAATCAAAGCCTTTATTATATTTTCTTTTAATTTGTGAGATTTCATTCAAACAATACACGAAATGATTTATAGGGAGAATGTTTGAATGTTTTTAATTATTTTTCGATATTTTAATTTATTATTTACTTTTTTTTTGTATAGAAATGTACTCTTAATTTTTGATAAAACAATAGAGTTGTTTATGATTTTATATAACTCACTTTTAAATTATTTAAATTTTGTAATATTTTTTCATAAGTATAATTTCAATATACAATTGTATAATTTCAATATACAATTGTATAAAAAATATAAAGCTCATATTTATTTGAGGATTCGGGGTCCTGCTTTAGTAAAAAGGCACAAGCCAACCCACTTATTTACTCATTTCAGAAAAATCTTTCAGTTTTTCCACTCTATTTTCTTCTCTCAACTTTCTTCACTCTTCCAAGCTATTGTTCTTTTGCCCTTCTTACTCTCTTCTCTCCTTGAAACAGAAGTTGAGAATGGTCATTGCAGAGTTTCCCACAAAATTGAGCGAACGTCTTCCTTTTTATGTAAGTCGAAAATTTCAAATCCTTGTCTCGTATCTTTGTTTCTAGTTTGGAGTTTTGTACAAGAGTCTCATTTTCGTTCTTGTGCTCATGTTTTTTAGCTCTTTAGTTTGTTTTTGAAGCTGTAGTGCTTGTTCCGTTAGGACTCTCTCCCCGTAGTTTCACTTTCAGTTTTGAGGTAAGGGAAACTAGTGCTTTAAAACTTTTTTAAGTGTCTTGCATGTTTTTTGTCTTGAATCGTGCTTAAAATGCTGGATTAATGTTTGTGGTTGTTTTTTTTTCTGTGTTGTTTGGGATTTTTGATTTTTGAATGCTGAAATCAGTGAAAACCTACTATTCTAGCTTAAGCGAGTATTTCTAGCCTAAACGATATCAGTTTAGCTTAAGTGAGAATTTCTAGCTTAAACGAGATCAGTCTAGCCCAAGTGAGAAAATCTACCTTAATCCAGAATAGCAGATTTCCTCTTTGCTCTCTGTTCGAATTTTAGGTTAAGTGAGAATTTCTAGCTTAAGCGAGATTAGTCTTGCTTAAGCGAGAATTGCTGCAGAATTTTAATTCCTTATTTTAACTTGTGATTGTTTGAGTTAATGTTAAAAACATTATGTATGAAGCTATGCATGAATGATGTGGCATTTTTTTGACCTATACTTGATATGTTTAGCTTTGGATGATAATTATTCTGAGATAATATGTGAAATGTTGATGATAAAAGAGTTTCAAGAGAAATTCTTGGTGACAGCGTGGTTAGTGTATGCCTTTATATAGGAGATGTCTAGATAATGAAGGTATTCTGAACTCTAATAATCACTCACGCTCACGTAGAGTAGAGTGATTATGTGGAGAGAGTGCCTGGATATCCTAGTCTTGGGAGGTGTTTGAGCTTGAGACATATTGGGATTTACCTTGTGATTGATTGGGTGATAACCCCTTGTGGCTAGATTCTGCACAGTTTAGAAATCAATGCAGGTGCATACTTCCTTAGAATTCTATATCAAGCGCATAATCCAGATATCAAGTCAAGAGCCAGTGTGGTGTTTAATTGAGTGAAAATTTTGTGAGTTAATGTTTCTTTTCTCCATATATGTGTTTCTTGGGTGATGTACTTATGTAACTATATTTATGTGTGAATGCTTGAATACACTAGGCTACCCTTCTTTCTTTCCGTGTTTGTTTCCTTGTTGTGTTTTCCTTTTTGCAATGATCACCAAATGTTGGTGTGAGCAGATATGGAAACCCCTGGTGATCATTACGACAGTGAAGATGCTGTTGTGTAATTTAGGTGTATTGGTTATTGCTTTGTTGATCATCTTTTGAAAAACTGGTCTTACGTAATTCATTGCTCTATTGAGCAATCTTTTGCCTATTTGTTTTATGTTTTATGTTTTAAGACATGTTTATAACGTTGTTTTGTGTCCATGATACTTCTCTTTTAAGTACATTTTGGGATGATTGTAATAGTTAAATTCTGATATACTTTTTGTTATTTGTTCTATTTTATTATGATATGTGATATTTTATTTATAAGAGTTATTTTATTAAATGAGACGTCAAAAAAAATGTTTTATTGACCAAAATATATTAATTTATTACGATAAATATTTTTAACAACATTGTCTAAATTTGATTATTATTAATTTAATTTTTGTTTGTGTGACTTCATTAAATTAATGTATTATAATTTTTATTATTCTATTTTGATGTTTATAATTTCTAAATAATTGAAAGAAAAATATTTTAACGAGTGAAAATGAATTTTATGACGAAAGTATGTTATATTCTAATAACGAAACTTTTCATTCGTATTTCTTATATCTAACTTTTCTATTTTTTTTTTTATACAGAGTTGATAGTGATATTAGTCGATATTTATAAAACGAGTAAATATTTTGATTGTCAAAAAAATTTAATTATGTATAATAATTGTCTATTCTTTTATATAATTATTTAATTGTTGTTTAATATTTTAATTTGAGATTTAAATAATATTTTATATTTAGATATTGTATTAGTGTCTTATATTATAATAAACGTATATTTATAATAAATATAATAAAGATTATATTTATAATAAACCTTTCTTTAGAATCATTGCTTCTAACATATTACTTTGTAAATTGTGATGCATATTTTGCATAGATGCACTTGTATGAAAGTAAGAGAAAGTTGCTTTATGAATTTTGATTTTACCCTGATCTAGAGCTATGTGAAAACGGGTAATCTGACCCATGGATTGATCACTTATAAGTCAATCTAACCTCGTTCATTTATTAGTGAATCAAAAAACTTCCAATTTGATCTGACCCACCGTGAGTTGGTGGGTTAAATAGGTTAACTCATTGGCTCACTTAATTAAAAAATATAATTTTTTTATTTAATTTTTGAGTCAAAACTAGATTATAATTCTAATTAAAATCTAAATAAACTTTAATACAATCCAAATGCAAACCAAACTTACAAAAATACAAATTATTTATGTGTTGGCTGGAAAAAAAAAACTAACATGACCCAAAGTCCAACTTAACAAAAAATATTTGTGTGACCCTTTATTTGCGGGTTGGTGAGCTAACCCGGCTCACCACGGGTTCAACCTGGATGAGCCGGGTTCTAGGTGAGCTTGGTCAAAAATCAACCCGTATTGAAATTTGTAAACAAATTTCAACCCAACCCTAACCCGAACTCGTGGTGAGCTGAGTTGGCTTGCGGGTTCCAATCCATTTTGACAGCTCTACCCTGATCCAAACTTTAAAGTTTTGTAGTCCTAAAATGTTAGAATAGTCCAAGTGTGAGTCAAAGTCCCACATTGGATAAAATAGACAATGTTAAACACTATATAAGAATAAAAAATCATAATTCCATTAGGTTGTGGGTTAAGGTGATGTCAAATGCCTTGTGTGTGTGTATATATATATATATATATATATATATATATATATATATATATATAATCACAATCTCTTGTAATTTGGTTATATAAAACTGGTTCCATACGAGGATGCAAACCTTAGATTCAAATAGGGATGTCAAAAATATCTGTACCGATTATAGTGTAAATATTTATCCAGCGGATAGGGTAGGGTAGTCCCGTTGACATCCTAGATTCGAATAATAAATGTTGTGTTGATTATACATGTTCTTTATAGAGGACACAGGTTACACACTACACAATAACAAAATAGCTGTTCTTAAGATTATTCCTAATTTCATGTCACTAAGAAAACATCAATTTAGTTTTCAAATATTAGCCTCAACACTATTAGATTTGATTTGTTTATACACATAGTTAAAAGATCAGCCCAAAAACTTAAAAAAAAAAAAATTAGAAAAACTTGTTTTTTCAATGAGCATTAGTTTCACACAATAGATAATAAAATAGGAAGGTGGAATTATCTTAGATATTCCCAATGAGTAAATAAATCATTCATATCATCCTACAGAGAACCAGAAGAAAAAAACTTTACTTTAAAGCACATGCTCAATCCAATTGATTTTTGATAAAAACAAACAACCATGACACGTCTTCACAAAGAAAAGGATAAGTGAGAATCAGACGCATTATGTGCCACACAATAGCTACAAAATTTATAAACATGTTTTAAAGGAAAGACTAGATCCACTTAATTTTTCCTCCATTGTTTTCGATAAGTACTTTTTCTCCATGTTCCTGCCTAATGTTCCGGATCTATTCACTTCTAGATTCTTCATTTTTTCGAAACTGCATTTGATTATGTTTTCAATGACTCCGTTACTTTCTTCTTCTTCTGTAAAAAGACAATCCAAGAATTTTGTAACTCTTCTCACGTAAAAATTATGTGTTTTCAACTTGGTAAAAGAAATTTTTTTATTATTGACCAATTTTAAAAGATAAAAACTAATTAATTGATTTAATGGCTAATTCAAATATTAGTTTATAAATTAAAAATTATTAACAATTTAAATAATTTTTCAATTGATCATTATAATAAATTAATTTTTAAATTTGTTTCATCATCAATTTAGATACAAATTAAAAATATTTTTTTTTATAAATTAAAAATCAATTCACATAATCAATTTAGAAATTAATTTAAAAATTATTTTAATATCACAGTGGACAAAATCTGGATCAGGATCAGCCTTTTCATGGAGGTGAAGGGTCCGGTAGTCACCATCACAAGTTATAT
>Ga0214542_1007175_pt1 | contig 19612 bp, 4 predicted proteins | sample CNSS1metaG_FD_160096 | JGI IMG/M metagenome (GOLD analysis project Ga0214542, IMG submission 160096) | Root nodule microbial communities from cowpea collected in UCLA plant growth center, Los Angeles, California, USA - CNSS1 | ecosystem: Host-associated > Plants > Roots > Nodule | place: USA...
TTATTTTTTATAAATATACTTTTATTTTGTTTATTAAATTAATAACATTACAATATCATCAATTATTAATATAATTCAAAAAATGCGTACACACAGGCGCGATAGCGCCTGTGTTTACACTAGTTTTTAATTAAAATAATACAAAATAACCATTATTTCATATTAAACATAATATTAATTATATAATATCACATTTTAACACGTTAATAATACTTTTTTTTTCCTTTTACATATTAAATGAGATTTTGTAATATATTTAATTATTTAGTATTTTTAATCTAAATTCTAGAATTAAATTTTATCAGTATAAAGTTATGTTCTTTAATATTATAAAAATGTTTATCATTTTTTAATAGTCAGGTTTATTTTAGATATAATTTTTGAATACAATATTTGTAATTCGGGCTGAGTTTAATTTATTGAAAGATGAAATAAGAAATGATATTAATTATGGTAAATACTTAAATTGAAATGTGAACTTTTATTCAAAATCAACAAAAAATATAACTTTAAGTAAAAAGTACAATGAAGTTTAATTATTAAATATGAATTAAAATACTTTATTTACTAAATATATAACAAGTTATTTAATAAAAAAAGTAAAAAATTAAAAAAAGAAATAGCGATCTCCAACCTCATTTTAAAAACTGAAACGGGTACATGTATAAAAATCTCAAATTGAAATCTTCTTCCATATAATGACTCCTGACTTATTAATGCTTGATCTCTCAGTTCAGTGATCACTTGCTTACAAATTTATGGTTTTTTTTTTAGAAGTTCATGATCATCTGGTCTAGTCTTTTTTTAGAGGTTCTCGGTGATTTGTGGAGAGGTTCCTGATCTCTTATTAAGAGGTGTTTAGTCTCTATTGAGAAGTTACTGAGAGATCCCTGATATGATATTTGTGGAGAGATTTCTGGTCATTTATTGAGAAATCCCCGATTTATGTTAATGTTGAATGAAACTATTAAATCAACTACTTAAGATAGTATCAAAGTTATTTAAAAGTATATCATAATAAAAAATTTTAAAAAAATATAATTGATTAGGTGTTATAAAAAAAATTGTTGTTTGTTAAACTTATATCATATGTTTTAATGTTTTAATGTAAAGAATGTGTAAAAGATCCACATCAATTATAGATAAAACATATTTAAAATATATAAATAAGATGTAAATCTCACTTGGTTAAGATCAAATTAAACTTAAAATTCAGTTATGTTATTTGATGAATAAAAAATTATTTGATAAATTTTCCTTCTAAGTTTTAACAAAAAGAAACACTGAATTCTTGGTTGCATTGCAAACACAACATGTATTCCAATAAACCATGTCATGTGATCCACCTATAGAGTGTGCTTAAATTTGAGATGGGTCAAATCGCCAATTTCACACTCATCTGTGCATACTGTTTCCTTTTATAGAAAATTTTTCCATCACCCAACAGAGAGTAAACCGTGTACTCTTTCTTTCTGGGAAGCTTATTTTTTATTTTTTATAACTATACAAGACTGATAAAATACAAATAGTAAAAAATTAGATTGATTCAAATGAAAAAAAAAACAATTCTTTAGCCAAATAAATTATGATTGCTGATTTAAATCTAAAGTGAAAAAAGAACATAAATAAACCAGCATATACATATTTAAAATATTTTTAATTCATGCCTTCTTTTTAAATTGCAAAATTTTCAATGATTGACAATAAAATTTTAATTTTCCCAACATATCATGAAGCAATATTAGAAAGATTAAACTAACTATACACACATATACCTAAAAGCTTAATATTTTCTTAATTGCATTTTATGTCGTAAAGTTTTCAAAAATCAATCATTTTAGACTAAACTTCTAATTTTGGTCTCTAGGGTAGGGCATTGATATGGATCTCTAGCGAACAATAATTTGGTTTCAATCACTTTTATTTAAAAATTTAAAATTTTCAGACGCACACTCTCTCTCTCACAATGTATATTAACAATTAAGGTTAGATTCTCTTATTTAAGGGATTAAAATTAGAATAATTTTGTGAGTTGATAATAAATAAGTATTTTGGATAAGAATTAAAATACTGGCATCTTAAGATTTTTAATGAAGTTAAAACTTCAGTCATCTCATTTATCCGAATCTGAACTAAATTTGTCTTAATTAATGCGCTAGTGAACTAGTCCACAAAATTAAAAGTATTATCATTCTTCTCAATTATTTTATATGCAACGATCTTTTAACATTTGGTTCCTTATATATTTAAAATTCCCTGTCTAATATTTATATTATTGAACCATCACACAGTAGTATGTAGATAACTTTTACTTATTATTTTGTTTACTTATTATTTTGTTACCAGCATATATAATTCATTAATCGGAGTAAAAAACTATTTCATTAAAATTATTCATTAGTCTTCAGTTGTTAACAAGAGAATTTCGACAAAGTAGAAAATTGACATTTTGTGAAGTCATTCAAATTAGGATTGTTGGTTACAAGTATTAGGATTTTTTTAGAAATGATGGGAATCACTTTTATCTTGTGTTTGTTGTGTGCAAGGCTACGTGTGGATGCGTAAAAATATAAAATTTGCTGGTCCAATTTATATTCCAAAAGAATAACCTTATTGGGAATATGATTATATTCCCTGTAATGGCCACTGTTTGATGGCAGCAAATCAATTTGAGTATGTTATGCATGGCTAGTGGACCTCTTCAAAACATTATAAATGCCTGATTCGATTCTCACATCATATGGCAAACTATTTCCAGAATTTTAACACTCCAGACACAATCGTGGTACGAATTTAAATGCCTATCACACTTGCAAAATATGAATATATTCCTCTTAATGGGAAGACCCATTTTTACTTATGAAATTAAACATAGATTGATTCCAAAAGGGATGAATGAGACTACTGCATAAGCTTTCGTTTAGAATAACACAGCAACACACACAAATTTTGTAATTTATGGTACTGATGCATGTATCTTTCAACCAAAACCTTTCAATTAATTGATATATCTTTATCAGAGTATATAATGCAGATAGCGTCTCCAGCTCAACACAGAATACCGTAAATTACCCGTCCAACAAATTCTTTAAAGGGAATTAAACAAAGAAGATATCATGCACTGGTGTTTCCCATCATCATTAATTAATGCTTGTTTTTAGTTTTCCTGGATCTTCATTTTTAGAATCATAGCAGAAATCTTTCTTAAGTGATGACATACTCAAACCTAGATTTAGCACACTCGAAAGAAAAAACACAATTCTCTTCCTTTTTTTTTTTTTTATGATACGTAAACCTATCTTAACCAATAAATCAAGAGATATGTTTGCCACAAACAGGGAATTAATGCATGTTTTGGTTAACATGATAGACACGCAATGTTATGATGTTTATCTATCAGAAAGTAGTGTTTGAAAGGCTAAAGAAAAAGAAAGAATATGAAGCTGATTAAGTTTAAGAGGGTATCAAATTAGTGCTATATTTTAGAAAGGAAATTTGGTTTTTTGGTGTTAGTGAATATATTCAGTGAATCAGCACAGGAGAGGACAATGTAGAAATGTACTTAGAATTTAAGAAACAACATAGAAATGAAGAAATTCTAGTTAAAGGCCCACAGAAATGGAAATGAGAAAGGGAAAGAGGATATAAAAAAGGTGAGAGGGCTCCACTTCTTGTCCCCTAGTGAGATGAACAGCATATCATGTGCACATTATTAATTGGTGTTCACCACAATGCTTCTCCATTGGCTATTTTCTTGGTCACATTGCAGCATAAAAAATATTAATAATATTAGGCCTAACATTATTTTGAAGGAGAAAAGAAGAAAAAAATAATAGTGTATTGTTATAGTCTCGGGAAGAGTCCAAGATTATGAGAATTGGTTGCACGCCAGAGGATATTTGTTGATGCAGGATCTTTATTGTCTTGGGAATCCATGATTACAGACCCATGGTTATAGGTCTGAAATTGGTGTCCACATATTAGATATAGAAGAACAAATTCATGGAATTTTGAATAAGAAACAAAGTACGACATAAACCTTTGGATATATACGTGGCCATTTATTTTATGTCCTCTTTACTGCTTCACATGTGCTCTGTGTGCGTGTGCTCATATCCTGCAACCACTAAAGAGATATAACGTCAAAGACATGATAGTTACATTGCGGGTTTGCTGTCAAACCTTAAAGTAATAAACTTAAAACAAAAACATATATGTACTTGAAAAGATTGTTACATTGTTGTTGGAAGTCTCGAATCGATTAGAGATAATTTTATAATATATAAATAAGATGTAAATATTACTTTATAAATTAATTTTGTATAATTGAATTAGATTTAAAATACATTTTTAATATGGTATCAAAGTTCTTATTTAAAACAAAATTAGAACATATGTTAATAAAGTTTCTTAGATATTCTATTTCAGCCGCTATTTTGAATTTGGTTGAGTTTGGAAGAGTTGTTTGTGCTCATAGGAGCTCGGATGTGGAATAATGTTGAGGTGTCGAAGAAAAAATAGAAGAAAATGGTATTAAATCTTTTAGACTTCTGGAGTAGAATGATGGTCCATTTAACTCAAAAGCTTGGATGGGAATTGCAGGTAGCGATGTGAGTTCTAATCAGAATTGATGGCAACACATGAATGGAATGACCCACAGATATTTATATTATAATATATTATATTCTTTGAACCGAACTTAATAAATAATCAGTTATTATTTATCCTTTTGAATTTCCACTTTCCACAAATGAAACTCACTGAAATGACATGAGAAAAGAAAGAAAAAGATTTGTGGGAAGTGAGGCGTGGTTGGCATAGGTGTTGGTGCTATTTTCCAACATTATTCCTTTTGGGTATTGCAACTCCAAATTCTGCGCTCATTCAGTAATTATCCGTCCACACTGTAAGACACAATCTGCCACTGACATTATAGAAAGCAACACTGCATGTGAATGAAGACCCAAATCCTTCTCACTCTCCCAGGCCCATTCCCTTCCATTTAACTACTACACAATATAATCATTAACTTTATATTTATATTTCTTCACTATCAATTCTCTCTAGATATCATCACACTTATTCAACTAAGCTATCATTCCTCTTCATTTCCCAAACAATAAATAATATACAGAAAATCCAGAATCAAAAATAAAATACTCCTGTATTAAATACTAAAATAATACGAAAGATATATAAATACATATATATATATATATATATATATATATATATATATATAATGAGCTTATATATTTTCTCATATATGATTATGGTAATAATCATCTAGATATTGTAATTCCATATAATTATATGACACTAATTTTACATATATAAGGTATTTGACACTACTTTTACACCAAAATCTTAAGACAATAATGTTGTGGGTATTTATTCTTATATAGTGTTTAACTTTGTCTATTATATCCAATGTCAAACTTGTGATTCATAATTGAATTATTTCTAACAATCTCCTTTTAAGTGTGAGTCTTTTCTTTTTCATGGTATATTGGAAAGAGCAGGAGGGAAAGGAAAAAAATAGTAAACGTAAAATAACCACAAAAATAGAAAATATATATTTCTATCATCAATTAAAATTGAATTGTTGTTAAGATATTATTTTTACACATTTAAAGTTAAAGCATTTATTATGAATATATACTTGTATTCTATAATCAAAATAAGAGAGAGAAGTTTTTTATAATTTATTTTAAATGTGAAATTAAAAATATTTTTAAAAAGTAATAATCCATGGTTCATTTAACTAGAAACTATTTTTGTAAAAACACAAATAACTTTCTGAAAGGGATACTATAACTTGGGGCTGAAAGGAAAAATATCACAATTTTAGTAATGAATGGAAAAAGTAAAATTAATTAACATGTGAGTATAGATTGTGAGTGACAACAAATGTAGTAGCAGTTAACTCAAGAGGTTGTTTGTTTGGTTGTAAATGATGATGGAGGACATGTCCACTCGCCCTAAAATTGCATGAAACACACGTATCAAAACAGTCACCTCTCACCCAATCCTTTTGGTCAAACATTCCCAACGTTTCGTTAAATGGATTATCTTTCTCCCCAACAAAACAAAATAAACCATGTATTTCCTTTTATTTATTCAAAAAATTAAAAAGAGAATAATATGTAATCAATTGTACTAGAAAATGACCAGAATGTTTAATCCCTGAATAAATCATAGTAAAATATTTAAGAGTGTGGATGATTAACAGAAATTATTTAAAGTTAACAGGAGGTCTCAAGTTTAATATTAAGTATAAAAAATACTTTTGGAGAAAAGTTTTGACGGATATAAAATATTTTCTGACTTAAATAAGATTACCTCCAGTTGAAAATATTCTTTTGAACTTAAAAAAAAAAAAATGATGAGATGTTACTGTAAATGAGTTTGGCTGAGTTAGATTTAACTTATAATTTAATTAAAGGTTAAATTACTGTGACTTATTCTGGAATCTTTAAATTGTGATGCAGCAGAATAGAGTGGCCTTTGTTGCTTTCTTTACAACTTTCACAATTTTACTCTCCCTCGATATATGTACAATAAATGCATACGCAACAACCAATATTCTTCTTCCCTTTTAGGGTTGAAATCAAACATGCATAATGATAATAACCAAGCCAAATGTTAGAACATATTTGGTCAATATAAAGATGTATCTAGAAAGCATAGTTTATGGCCAAAACTCACCTAACTAAAACAAATACATGTGACTATATATTTGGGTCTCACATATTTCCCCTTTCACAAACAAACAATAAATGGCCATGTTTCCACTATTATAAAAAACAAAGCAAAAACCTTAGTTATGGTATTAGAAATTAAAACGTCCAAATTTAAGATGCAAATATACATTGTCGACTTCCTTTTTTTTTTTTTGTAATAATACCTTAAAAAAAACCAAATTGAAAAAAAAAAAGACCGAGATAATAACATTATGGATTCAAAAAAACAAAAAAAAAACAATAATTATTAAGTTGAAACAAAAATGTCTATTTTCTTAATTTGGGGATCGAATTAAGTATCAACTTAAGTTATTTCAAAAAATATTTTCATGTAATTGTTGTTTGTTTTATGTGAAAAATAAAATTGGAATTGGTTTAAATATAAAATAAATTATAACAATGAGTTTTTTAAAATTAATAATATTTTTCAATTTAAATTAATTAAAGTACGTAATTGCATGAAAACAGTAAAATTTAACACAATAAATTGTAATCAACTTTAGAGTAAAATAATTTTATGTTATTTTAGCGATATTTGATTTTTCACAATCACATATTTAAATATAGAGTTAAATATGATTTTATCTTCAACTAGTAAACATTGAAATTAGTTCTTTTTGAAAACATTAAACCAATTTAGTCTCTTAACTTTATAAATGCATAAGTTTAATCATTTTAACCAAATTTGATTAAATTTATTTGACGTTTCAAATATATTTTATTATAGTATTTTAATTTGTTTACATTGTTTGATATATTTTAATTTCAATATTATCTAAGAAATGGGTTTGAAAGGTCAACTTAACTTTAAAAAAATTAAAAATTAATTTAAATAACCAAATTCACGCATTTTTAAAAATGAAAAACTAAATTAGTTCAAATAAACTAATTTTAATTTTTACTAAAAATTAAACAACTAAAAACATCCTTCATATATATATATATATATATATATATATATATATATATATATATATATATATATATATATATATATAATTTATAATTTTTAGTTTGAATTCTGATTAAACCAATTAGTCGCACAATTCAATGATTTATATGGGTGTGTCAAATTGACAGCTTGCATGTTCATCATGTGTTCGGAACACCTACTTATCTTTTATGCAAAGATTCGTTTGCAAAATAATTTTCTTTCTATTACTTTAGACATTATATATAATTTGCTTCTCAATCAGTGGAACTTGCAAATTTTACTTTGGTTTTTTTTTTTCACAATAACCTCTGCTTTGATTTCTTAAAGTAATAATGTGTTTTCTATTTGCTATTTATATATATTTTTTTTATCAAACTTAAACTTTACTCACTTATTTAATTATTAATACCTTTTAACTTTAATTTTTTCTCAGTTCAAAGTCACGATTCTCTATTTTAATAATTTATTAATAAATCATCTGTAGCAGATTGGTAAAAAAAAAAGGCAGGGTAATAATTTAGATAAAATCACTTAGTTACATCATCATGATCATTTAAATTATATAAATATTAAATGTAAGTGGAAAACATTTTCCGAAATATCTGAAGGCATGTCTTGTACTTGAATCACGAGCTGAGACAAGTTAATTTCATCTCTTTATTAATTATGGTGCCTGTCATGGCGGTGCCACTTTTTACCTCACTTCACACGTTCGCTAACCCATGCCTTTGCTTTTTAAATTTATGCACACGATATGATTATGGTCCTAATTCACCCTCAAAACTTACAAAAGAATGTTACATATAAAGAAAAAAGAAAAGAGCATTATTTATCAATTATTTATATTATCACATACATTGTTTTATATAAATTCTGTTGAATTAACCTTTTCAAGAGGGAAAGACAGAGTATATCTGGTGAGCTATTAGTTCACTTGATTAGCTCACATTAATTTTGTCATTATTAATAGTAAATATTTCAGAATAACTTTTTTAGGAGTTTTATTTGAAGTACTTTAATTAATTTTCAGTTTATTTAATTTTTTAGTATAACTTTTTATATTTTAATTTATTTAATATTCACCGGTTAAAAACGACAGATTTTTTGCAAATTTCTTTTGAATTTCTTTTTAAATTCTTATAAATTTTGTTATGGCTAATAATTAAAAAATAATATTATCAATTTTTTTTAAAATATTTTGGACAAAACCTTTTTTTTTATAAAATTTGTATGTAATATTTTAAATTTTGTAGAAAATAATTATTTATAAAAGAATTACCTGATAATTAAAATTAATAATTTTTTGATTTCAACCCAAATTTGTCCAGTAGTCATCATTAGGAACAATCACCTGTATTCCCGAGGTATTGTCCGCTTTGAAACATTTGACTTCTGTCACGGTTGTGTCATTAAAAAGTATCTCGGAGGGTGGAGGAAAGTAAAATATTTAAACTTTGCTTAACCTCCACTCCTAAGCCGAGATTTATTAGGTTAACCGAAACAAATAATAAAATAAATTTTGTTTTTTTACATAATAAAAATTCTAATTTCATTGTAATTTTATACGCTCAGTTAATTCTCATATTACTTTTAATACCTGTTAATTTTTTTATACAATTAAAATTATAAAATATTTAACATTACAAGTTGAAGTAATAAAATATGTCGTTGATATTTTCTTTTTATCGGCAGTAAATAATATAGAAATAAGAAATACAATTACAAATAAAAACTAAATTCGATAAGCAATTATTAGTTAAATTCATAAAAAAGTGACTTATCCAAATAAAAATATATAACTTTAAAAAATAAGTATAAATACTATTTTTTTTTTGAAATAATAAAATTTTAATTAAATAATACAAATTTTATTTATATAATAAAATTGATATATTTTATCAATTCTCTATTTTCATCCAAAAACTTTCGATCATCTTTTTAAGTTTAATCAGTTTTTGAATTAATTTAATAACATGTATCAACATTATTTTCACATGTAATAAACATGTATATTTGTTGTTCTTCCATAGATAATGATCATTAAAAACATTTTTTCGACATATAAGTGTTATTAAAACAAAATGTATATTTTTAACCCAGATAATATTATATATGTGATTATTACTTTGTTAATCAGTACATTCCCTCGTTTTTAATAACCTCAAAATTTTCAGGTTGTATTGTATAGGGTATAATTGAGATAAATATTTTAAATACGTTGGCATCACATAATGCGTGACCAATTAAATTATCGCTGTCCAAAATTATAAGAAGACAAGTTATATATAAAAAAAAAAACAGTTGCACATAAAGTACAAATGAAATACGTGCATTTTTTAAGAAACAAAGAGAAGTTATAATTGAAAAAACAAAATACATGAATCCATTAAACAAAACAAGTAGATACAAATAGAACATCAAAGTCAACCAGCAAACGTGTAGATATTACGTTTTTTTAACAGCACGTGTATATAATACGTATGATGGTTGTCGTTGAAAGAGATATCATAGGGGTAACATATGGTACAAAGATTCATGTTTCGTATAAAAAAAGTAGGAATAAAAAGAAAATAATATGTGAGTGGGATAGGTTTTATATTATTATTATTATTATTATTATTGAATTTTCCAAAATATAATTAAGGGGCTGCCAAATTCATGCACCCTACAGGGATGGCTTATGTTGTGTCATTTTTGGACCCTCTTGCTGGCTGCTGCCTAATCTTTATATTAGGGTATTTATCATAATGAGGTAATGGGTCAACTTTTTCTTTGTATTTTAATTTCTTATTATGTTTTGGTTTGGTTTTTATTGTATAACTACTTTCAAATTCTATGGCTATAAGTTTCCTCTTGTTACCAAATAAGCATTAAAAACAGTTAAATTTGGTCCTGTATACATGCATCCATCTCATGCAATGAACAATTAAGCCTGATGACACCTATTTTTTTCTGTTTCATCTACAAGCTTTTCTTCTGTGTAACAAATTACCAAATAAGATTAATAAAAAAGAAAAAGCCACCATCGTGCTCATATACATGCATCCATCTCATGCAATGAACGATATTAACGACCACGACATCTCATTTTTCTAGCTGTTTCTTCACATGATTATCAAACCCCTCTTACCAAATTCTTGTTTTTGATGCATTATCAAATAAATAAAGTCTAAACATTTTCGGGTAAAGATAATTTGATTTTGATACCTACAGTAATGTGTGTGACAATGAATGATATTAGGTAAGTTTACGTGATTAGATTTGCCTAAATAAGGTGATTATTACGCGGTTCTTTTTGTCGAGATAAAGAACAATGGATCGAGACTATAGGATGATTGATTTTGGTGCATGATGATGTCGATCTAAAGCTTAGATTTATGTCTGATCTTTATGGGATGTATACAAATGAGAGAGGCTACCTAGATCTTTTCGTCGTGGTTTCATTAACGTGACCATGTTTCTGAAAGAAAAAAAAGACAAGAGAGTTTAAAATACTTTGTAGGATAAAAAAGATAGAAAGAATGAAAACCGAAAAAGACATTTGAATCGTGCGTGTAAGAGGAAAGGTGGTAATTGGTGTAGCCACTTGTGGTTGTGGGGTTGGGTCAAATTGTAATGAAGAAAGAAAACGCAGAAAGAGGGTCCCATTGACATGTCCTACCAAAACCCAAGATCACTCAAACTCTTAACCAAGAACATGGTCACATTAATTTTCAGTGACAAAGGTGGTAGGGGTCCATCAATATGTGCACACATACATTCTCCACGAGTTTTTGCTCTGTCTTTTGAAACTTTCGTATTTTTCTACCATTTTTTTTTTCTTTTCCCTATATTAATGTTTCCCACCCAACTTGGTTCCCTCTATATTTAATAATTTCTAAAAAAAAACAAAAAAATTCAAATTCAGATTACTTAAGTGTTCTACCTGCCATTGCATGCACTAAAACTCTAATATTCTAAAACAAAAAACAAAAACAAAAGAAGTTGCCTATCCCTTTAAGTAAGCAAGATCTTATCGATATCATATATTTCATGAAGAGATAGAATGTAAAGTTTTTGCAGGAAGTTACCAGGAAGTTGGACATGAGAAGACCATATCCTATTACTTCAACTCTAATGAAAAGTGTGATTAATACTTTATTCATGAAAGAGAAGAAATCTTGTTTGTTTGGAAACAAAATGTAACATCCTGCAAACTTAAAAAAGTAAGTATTTTAACTCAGTATATGGTGGCACATGACAATACCATGTGTTTGAATTGTGCAAAATGTGTACATAATATGATATATTATGACATTATATTGAAATAAAATGATATATTTTAGAATATCAAATAGATTACATTCATACATTATTGAGAATTAAAGTACATTAAATTTTCATTTTAAACAGAAAAACGTTGTGAATTGAATTTTGAATGATTTAATTATTTTGATTGAATGTGACAAATAGGTATTTTTGAATTTATTATGATTTTGATGAAAAATATCTTCATTTACCTAATACCATTAATAATTTTTAATTTGAGTATATGCACATTTACATCTTCATCCCTTTCCATTATAAAAATTAGTGAAACATTTATAATTTATTGAAAAAAAACTTATTTAGGTACGTGTATTCACATTTTTATTATTATAAAAAATATATATAATATATATATATATATATATATATATATATATATATATATATATATATATATATATATATAGTTGTAGTTTTTTTATGAGTAATTAATTATAAAATAGGTAACGATACAATTTAAAATATGTATAATTTTGAAAAAATAGTATTAAAAAATATATAACAGGTTTTTTTTTTTAAAAAAAAGAGAGAAGTTATTTAGTTATTTTGAAATAAATAAATAATTCTCATTTATTAAAGGATAATACCATATAATTATAGGATAGCACAGAAGAAGTTACATTATGGTGTATCCTCTTTAGATAATGGTATAAATTAAGAAATCAAACAAAATAATCTTATTTACTTGTAAAGTTCACTTGAGTCCTTCGTATACTCTTTGGTAATTACAATTTGATTATATATTTTTTCGGATTTTGTTCGAATAATATATTATATTTAAGCAAAAAGAAAATCATAATTTTATTAAATCAAATAAATTTTAAGATACAATTTTTATTTTCTCTCTCTTTTTAATATTTATTATTTCATATTTATTTTTTCACTTAAAAATATTTTGAATTCAAAACACTGTCAATGATATTGAATAACTAATAATATTATACTTTTTTACCATAATTTTTATTTTTTGTAAAAAATAATATTTAAAATAATAAGAGGTGAGTAGAAGAGTGACTTTGCACGTAAAAGAATGAAATAAAAATTAATTTCATATCTATTCAAATTCAAGAATGAAATATTTTACTTTAAAAAATAATGATTATAGGATAGCTGTCACCGGTGGTTACCCCTCCCATATTTTAGTGCTTTTTATGGTTTCATTCTTCTTATTCAAAAGTATTTAAAGGATCAAGTTGGTTGATGTTTGAACCAAAGATAGCCAAAAGAAAAAAATACTGTTCATAAAACCATGCGAGTTTTGGTGTACATAACCTCTCTAGTTCATCTTTTAATTCTTAAACATTTCGCACACTAGTTAGAGTTTCTTGTAAACTTACTTTAATTTGATTTACCTTATAATAAAAAAGGAAGAAAATTGAAAAAAAGAAAGAAAAAAGAATAGTAGATAATTAGGCAACATGCGTCCGCACACAACTTTCTCTTTTCTTAAATTAAATAAACATCTTCCTTTCTTAGCCTCTCCTTGAATTTAAGCCTATAAATACAGCAGATTGGCTATAAATTGCAGATCACAGCATATACTCACAATCACATAGTTTTTTAAAGCGATAGAAAGAAAAGAAAGAAACAAATGGCAAACTTTCCAGTTGTTGACATGGGGAAGCTTAACACTGAAGAGAGAAGTGCTGCCATGGAGATGATAAAAGATGCTTGTGAGAACTGGGGTTTCTTTGAGGTACTATTATCACATACGTCCCTCACCACTCACCAATCAAATCTTCTCATGCATGAGTTCTTGTGAAAAAGGCTTAACTAATTAACTTTGTTTTGCGTGTTTGTTTTTGAAGTTGGTGAACCATGGTATATCCATTGAGTTGATGGACACCGTGGAGAGGTTAACAAAAGAGCACTACAAGAAGACCATGGAGCACAGGTTCAAAGAAATGGTGGCCAACAAAGGTCTTGAGTCAGTTCAGTCAGAAATCAATGACTTGGACTGGGAAAGCACCTTTTTTCTGCGCCATCTCCCAGTCTCCAATGTTTCAGAGAACACAGATCTTGATGAAAACTACAGGTCACACTTAATTACATCTACTGTATATTTTTAAGTTTGAATCAACTTGTTTGCAAACCCAGTTTTGGGAAATCAACCTTCCTTCGTTATTTCAATCTAAATTTCAACACAGAACTAAGACCAAACTTGTTTCAATCAGACCCATATAACAATAAAATTAACCAAAGTTTTCTTTCTTTAGTTTTACATTTTGAAAGGATGTTATGACTCTCCAAACTGTAAGGCTATGTTCCATTTTTCCTCTCCCTACCTTCAACTCAGGTTTATCCGATAATAAACTAAGTTTCACCATATATAAGGTAGTTCCACAGCTTATGTTTGGTTTGAAACAAAAAAAGAAAAAGTAGCAAAGCAAAATATGGAATCCATTTTCAAATTTATGTTTGTAAACTTGTATTCAATCAATCCATGCAGTGATCTACCAAACTAGACACCCTTGTTGATTTATGTTTAATGTTTTATTGTTTCAGGAAGATAATGAAGCAGTTTGCAGTGGAATTGGAGAAACTTGCAGAGCATCTTCTTGACTTGCTGTGTGAGAATCTTGGACTGGAGAAAGGGTACCTGAAGAAGGTGTTCTATGGATCGAAGGGTCCAAATTTTGGGACGAAAGTTAGCAACTACCCTCCTTGTCCTACCCCTGATCTGATAAAGGGTCTAAGAGCTCACACCGATGCTGGTGGCATTATCCTACTGTTCCAAGATGACAAGGTCAGTGGACTGCAGCTCCTCAAGGATGAGCAGTGGATCGATGTCCCACCAATGCGTCACTCCATTGTCATCAACCTTGGTGACCAACTTGAGGTACATACACACTGCATACCCCACTACCGTATAATGTTTCTCACTTGTCACTTTTCTTCATACAACAAAACATAAACGTTCCAATCACAGATCACACCAACACCATATATACTCATACATAGCCTTGGCTTTCAGTGCATTATTCTTGGCTTTAATTCCTCTAAATAATTTATCTGACATTAACAGGTCATAACCAATGGGAAGTACAAGAGTGTGATGCACCGAGTCATTGCTCAAACGGATGGCACCAGAATGTCCCTGGCTTCCTTCTATAACCCCGGAGATGATGCTGTCATTTCTCCCGCACCAGCCTTGGTGAAGGAATCGGATGAGACAAGCCAAGTGTACCCGAAATTTGTGTTTAACGATTACATGAAGCTCTATGCTGGTCTCAAGTTTCAGGCTAAAGAGCCAAGGTTTGAAGCTATGAAGGCCGTGTCAAGCGTTGATGTGGGTGCCATAGCCACAGTTTGAGCCTCTTAAATATATATTATATAAGCATGGGAACGTATGTGTGTTTATGTTAATAATAAACAAAGGCTACTCAGCTCACCGTATAGTGTTTGATGCCCTTGATAATTGGTATGGAAGCTTGTGCAGTATAATCAAACCTTATATATATATATATATATATATATAATATTTAGTTCAAAAATAAAGTATTAGGTTGATCTTAGTTGGTGTGTGTGTGATCTGTGATATGATGGTCAAGTTAATGCGATGTAGTGATACACTGTTTTAGAAAGTAACCTCCTCTTGCCCATTTTACAAGAATCTGTCTCTCATAATTCTTCTTTGCCTTATGATTCTGTGAACAGTACTATATATATTCTCTCTTTCTCTCTCTATCTTTTTATATGAACAGATAAATGTTATCGCCCCTTTCTTGTGATTTAGAAGAGAAAGATAAATATTTTGCATGCATTGAAATAAAGGCAACATAAACTCCGATTATACCCACTGGAAAAGTGGAGAGTGGAAACAGTTAAAGTTTGGAAGTGGCCAAAGGGAATTGACGACTCTTAGCACTATTAATCAACTATTCCCTTCTTTTTGTGGGAAGTGGGGACAGAAGAAATTGAGAAATAAATGGAAATACTAAAAGGTAAGATGATTTTCACTTGATGTAATTAATGTATACTTATTTGAACAATTGTGTTAGTTTGATGACGTTACAAACAATGGTTATTTGGATTTATTTTGGGCAGTTAAGTTGAATATGCACGTAAAATATGGACACATGTAGCAACAGTTGTCGAACCCACTTGTCAGATCTTGTTCCAATCTGGATTGAGTACCATGTCCCGTGGTTTTGGTTTTTCATAGTTGATGATGTGATGTAAAGGCAAAAGCGCAAAGCTTTAATCTATCGTTATTGAGTAACCACTCCCTTGTTAACTTCAATTACTCCAAACGTGCATTTCGGATGTCATTCGTCTTATTCATCGTCTATGTCAAACATTCAAGTCTTGTTTGTGTCTTGTTTTTGTACCTTAAAAAAAGGTTGAATTCCATGTTGGGCTATTAATTAATGTGGTTACTTTTCTTCACAGGGGAGAATACCAATCCTTCTGATTGGTAATTAATTAAGTTTCCATTTGAGGAACCGAAAGGCACAATAATGATAAGTTATAAGCATTGGACAGCGACCAAACAAGAATTTTAATCATGTTGGCAATCTAAAGTTGGTAAGAAAGCAGCTTCCTTGGATTTCAAACCCAACACTGAATGGCTGCCAGTAGCATCTGGAAATTCATTAAAGAATTCGGGGGAAAGTAGGTCACTGCAATTCATAAGAGAACTAGATGATTCTTCTTAATTTTATATTCTTCAACCTCATTTTTAAACTTCTTATGGGGAATTTCTACTACTCATAATGCTGTAGTGGGACCACAACCACCACTCCTCCAAATCTAGTTTAATTTCTTCAATATAAAAACAATCTTTCTATAATTCAATATGTTATTGTTTTCCTTTGTACTATAACAACATACATATCTAATAACTCAAACACAAAATTACTTTATCGCTGATAATCTGAAACGAGAGTTTGTGGTATGAGCTTGTATGATATAAGATTAATAGTTTAATGTGTTGGCCGAGAAAAGAAAATTGCGGTTGTGCAGTTAAGATAATGCATTCCCATTGAGAGCAGCAACTTTTGGCGTCAAAAAGACACGCTACCATGTAACTCATGACAGTACACAAATCTTTGATGAAAATGACAAGGCAAGATAAATAAAACATCAGTCGTAGGTGACTTGTTAAGGTAATTATGCTTCTCTATTTAATATAAGGATAACGATTTTATCCTTATGCCTTCCGCCATGCAAATAGTGTCCAAAGAAGAAACATACCCGCAACCACTGAAAATTAATTTGAAGCTTTATTTAGTTTTTTTGGTGAGTACGAGAAAAATGACAGTGGATAACACGATAACACGATAACAGATAGTACACATAGACATGAATGTATAAATACTTTATATCTTATTATTATTATTATAAAGGAAATGATTTACCAAATTTAGTATCTATTTAATGACTTTGTCACCAGTTCGCCAAAAAAAAATTCTGTTATAAAACCCTTAATTATGTGAAAAAATGTTTTGAAGAGTTAATGGTTCGTTAATTGTGGTAATTGTTCGTTAATTCAACATATTAGTTCAATATTGTTTTCATGGGATTTTGCTTTTTAGTTTTGAGATTAGACATGTGTATGTGTGATGCGCCAATTATATTGTTTTCTCAAACTTTTATAAAGTGATTTATTGATGATTAAAGATTTTACAAAATGAAAGTTTCTTCTTAGTTGTAAACATAAAAACACACGTCTTTATTGTAAAAGGTGGAACAAATACTTTTCAAAATAACTAGAAATTTATTTTTTCTTAATGATTCTATTATCTTACAAACTAATAATAAACGGAATATTATTTAGTTTTATCTATTTTTGACAAATTAAATTTTTATCTTAATAATACTACTTGATATCTAAATCTTGATCTGAGTATAATACGATCATTACTAATACAGTCGGTATACAAAGTTGATATCTAAATTATGATAGTTTTGTTACACAAAAGCTATTCTTTGTCGCTATAAAAAGGCTTAACAAGCTGTTGAAAACTAGTTCAATTGTTCATATATATTATTTAATGCATTTGAATTATTTATTTATTATTTCAATACAAATATGTCTTATTTCAATAGGAAGATTTTAAACTAACCACTGCTACACAAAATATGTTTGAGCCAGCAAATACTTACCACCAAGGAAATCAAGAGCAACATGATCATAAAGAATAACAAAAATACCTTCTTGATTATATTGATTATCAGTGTTAGGAAACTTTAGTTTTTCTTTTATATATATATATATGATCGTGTTTGGTTGGATGTATTTTTATTTAGATGGTTGGATAAATCTTTGTAGCCGTGATACTGTTAAATCTAGATATGAACATTATACTTTTAATATGTGTTACTCTTAATTATATATTATAATTTCATTACAATTGTATTGGTGCCTCTTTTTTTAATTTCATGAGAAATTATAATATATTGATGATTGATAAGATAGGAAAAAACCAATATGATCAAAATTGTACCAATGAGAACCTATAAACATATTTGTAGGTAATTATCTATGGATTTATTGATAAGTAATTATTTACGAATAAATTCGTAAATAACACACAAAATTCGTACATAAGATTAATTTACCTATGGATTATTTACGAAAAAAAATTCGTAGATAAAATGGTCACAAAAAAAAAATTACATTATTTTTAGTTGGGTGATGTTGTGATGTTTGTATTAATTTTTAATTGGAAAATGAATTTTAACAATAATTGTATTAATTTATAAGTGGATGAAATGTGATGACTACACACGTAAAAATACATTTTTTTTTAGTTTTTAGTTGGGTTTAGGTTTAATTTAAATTGAATTCAGTATAACAACAAGAATCAAAGAAAACGTAACTTTATAACATTTTACAATTTTGTATGATGATTTTTTGATACTATTATGCAGTGGCGGAACTTGGACTAAAATTGTAGGGGCGCCAAATTAGATTTGTTATATATAATTTTTCTTTAAAAAAAAAACTATTCATTTTTTTCTCTTCATTTCTTCTCCTTAAAACAAACACACATAATAGTAGAATTCAAAAAAATATTACTATCATTCGTTATTATATCATGATATCAATTCATGAATACCATTTTAGATAAGTCATTCGTATCTCATCAATTTGATTTTGTGGTATTGTTAAATTTGATGTCGTTTTTCCCATATCACATTCTAATGAATTTTTAAATTCATTATATGTAACTCTGAGAACTTTAGAGATTTGTTTTATATTGTCTTAAATTCTTGGTTCTTATTAAATTTCTCAAGTTTAGTTAACATAAATGCATTTCTTTTTCATCTTCATCACAAATCTTCCTCTTTGAAAAAAGGAATCAATTTTTTTACTTTTTATCATAATCTTTCTAATATAAATTTATCACCTCTCACCTATTTAGAAAAAATAAAATTTATATTCACAAATCACAATTATCACAATGCAAAACATAACAAAACTCATACTACTTTAATTAAATAAGCAATATTATATAAATTCAAAACTTAAAAAAAAATTACCATAAGTAGCGAAAAACACAAAATCCCTAAATTTCATAATTAAGGGTTATAATAATTTAGGAAAAATTATAATTAGGGTTCATACCAATTTCATAAAAGAATCCCTAAAATCATAATTAGGGTTTATATTAATTTGGGA
>Ga0214542_1007176_pt1 | contig 19604 bp, 12 predicted proteins | sample CNSS1metaG_FD_160096 | JGI IMG/M metagenome (GOLD analysis project Ga0214542, IMG submission 160096) | Root nodule microbial communities from cowpea collected in UCLA plant growth center, Los Angeles, California, USA - CNSS1 | ecosystem: Host-associated > Plants > Roots > Nodule | place: USA...
CCTCTGTGTTATTGTTGTGTTCATCTGGAAATTTCGCTTTGAATGAAAATATTGGTCGTTGGGAGACGACTTGGTTCACTTTCATATACTATATTTAATATGTTTTAATTTGGTGGGTACGACCTCTATCAGTATGCCTTAGTTAGGGCCCTTCAAACTTGGGAACACTACCTTGTGTCCAAAGAGTTTGTCATTCATAGTGACCATGATCACTAAAATATTTGAAGGGCCAACACAAGCTGAATAAAAGACATGCTAAGTGGATGAAATTCTTGGAACAATTTCCTTATTGATAAATTACAAGATGGGCAAAAGTAATGTGGTGGTTGATGCCTTGTCTAAAAGGCACACTTTGTTTCCAAAATTGGGAGCCCAAATTCTTGGATTTGATCACATTCCAGAAATGTATAATCAAGATTCTGAGTTTTCCTCTACTTATGTTTAGTGTATGGAAAGACCTCAAGGAGGTTTCTATGTGAATGAGGGATATTTGTTTAAAGAAAGAAAAATTTATATTCCCCAAGGTTCACAAAGAAAACTCCTTGTTCAAGAAACACATGAAGGGGGATTAATAGGTCATTTTGGGGTAGAAAAAACCCTAGGACTTTTAAAAGAGAAATTCTTTTGGCCCCATATGAGGAAGGATGTCCAAAGGCATTGTAATAGATGTATCTCATGCTTACAATCTAAATCTAAAACAATGTCTCATGGATTATACACCCCCTTGCCTGTTGCTTCAGCCCCTTGGGAAGATATAAGTATGAATTTTGTCTTAGAACTCCCAAGAACACAAAGGGGTTTTGATTCCATTTTTGTGGTGGTAGATCATTTTAGCAAAATGACACACTTTATACCTTGCCACAAAGTGGATGATGCTAGCAACATTGCTCGGCTTTTCTTTAGAGATGTGGTCAAGCTTCATGGTATACCCTGCACCATAGTTTTTGATAGAGATACTAAGTTCCTTAGCCTTTTTTGGAAAACTCTTTGGTCAAGGCTAGGAACTAAACTTAATTTCTCTACTTCATGTAACCCACAAATTGATGGTCAAACTGTTGTTAATAGATCTCTGTCTACTATGCTAAGGGCAATTTTGAAAGGAAACCACAAATCTTGGGATGAATACCTTCCCCATATTGAGTTTGCCTACAATAGAGTAGTTCATAGGACTACTAAGATCTCTCCATTTGAAGTTGTTTATGGCTTTAATCCTCTCACTTCTATGGATTTGTTACCACTTCCTACATCTTTTGATTTCATTCATAAAGAAGGGGTGGAAAATCTGATTTTGTTAAGAAAATGCATGAGAGGATTAAAAGACAAATCCAGCAACAAACTGAGAGGTATGCTAAGTACAACAATAAGGGAAGAGGGAAATGATTTTTGAAGAAGGGGATTGGGTGTGGCTACCCCTTAGAAAAGATAGATTTCCTAAGAAAAGGAAGTCTAAACTCAGCCCTTGAGGTGATGGTCCCTTTAAAGTGCTGAAAAGAGTCAATGATAATGCATATAGGCTAGAGTTGCCTGAGGAATATGATGTACATGCCACCTTTAATGTTGTTGACTTAATACCTTTTGCAGGTGGTACAGATGATGAGGCAGGAATTTCAGATTTGAGGACAAATCCTTCTCAAGAGGGAGGGGATGATGAGATGCCTCTAACCAAAGGACCCACAGCAAGAGCAATGGCTAGGAGGATACAAGAAGAATGGGCCTCCAATGCACATACAAGGCCCAAGATGAACTTTACATGGGCCAAGGAAGATGTGAAGACCTAGCCTAAAACTCTTTGTTTGTAAATATTAGAATAGGGTTTATTTTTGGGCGTTTTATTTTGGGCTTTGTAGAATAGGGTTTTTGTTTGGGCCATGTATTGGGCCTTAGAGGGTTTTTGGGCTTTGAAGAGAATTGGACCAAAGAAGAGTTGGGCTTGGAATTGGCCCAACAAGAGAGATAGCGCATTTGTGAGAGGATCTAGATCCTTCTTGCTCCAAGCTTGGTCACCAAGCTTCTCTTATGTGCCTAGAAGCAAGTCCCTTGTGACCAAGCATCTACGTTGAAGATAACTATTCCGATAAATTCATTAGCTCCAACACGGCATGGGTGACCATAACAAACACCATGACGTTGTCCCAACTTAAGCAAGCAATCCTCAAGGAATTCAATGGTGCAACATTGGACGACTATGAAGTAGACTTACGTTACAGGTTACCAATTTTCATATCGGGCGACATTACACACTACCGATCTTGTACGATGTGTGGAGATGAAGATGTTGAGTCCATTCTTTACATGGGAATGACAAAAGCATGTCATCTTCTAGTTGAGATAATGACATTTATTATAACAAGGCAAAAATAATGTAATCCCTGACGCAGTTTATTTTGATTTTTCTAATAACTTCAACATGTCCCTCAACTTAGATTGAGGTTTATATTTTCTTATTTAAAGTATGTATTTTTATTTATGATGTTCTTTTTCATCAAATGTTTATGCAGCTTTTAATTTTAATGAATTTGAACTTACAAAATGAGGGTAGTGAAATGCTAATCTCTTATAAAATGTAGTCAAGTCACATGCTAACATTAGAGGTCATGTCAGTCACATGGGTACATAAGAAGTCGTGTCAATCACATGAGTACATAAAAGCTCGTGTCACTTACATGATAACATTAACCATCGTGCAAGTCACATGTTCACATAATAGAAAGTGACATGATAACTTTAATTTTGGTATAAAAGACTACCATCACTTTCTAAACTCACAATCTTAATCTTGCAATTTCTCTTCACTCTGAAAAATCATCGAAAGTCAAATTCAACCACAACCTCAAATGGAAGGGTCAATGTTTGTGTGTGTATACTACGATGGAGAAATCGCCAGTGACACTCAAACTGGTGTCTACTTTACATCTGCAAAGATAATCATGATCCGCATCCATAGAGGTTTCAACTTGTCCAAACTTATTCGCATAATGATGGACAAGGCAAATAGAGATCCAAGGGATGAAGTTCCACTTATTCACTTTAAATTTCTGACAAAAGTTTGTGGTCAACATGTGACATACACAACCACTCAGATCCAAGATGACGACGACTTGGATGACGCTTTCAACATGATACAAGCCACCCCAACTGTTACATCTATTGAACTCTACACCACCTACAACTCAGGTATGAGACCTTCTAAAAATATTTCTTTAACAAATTTTGATGTGCATCATCCACATCCAAACACTGAACTACAACAAGAACTATTTGACCTTAACACTACCTACCTAGGGGATTAGGGACATGATATACAGTCATATACCAAACTACTAACCGGTTCGTCTACGTCAAATATTTTTTAAACTCCCGTAGATCACAACACCCAAAGGTTCTCTCCTCCAGCTATCGTAGAAGTTGAAAACCTAGATCTACATACTACATCCTTAGACGCGTTTAGCAAAGATGAAGACAATATACTTTTTGATCAACATGATGACCATGACCAAACCCTAAATGTCCACCCCATACAACAACATCATCACCCTCAGATACATGTCCCCTATAACCCACCACAACACTTTGAATTATATGAAGAATACAACTAGACCCCACACCAAGAATTCCCAAACGCATATGACCACCACACAATGTTGCATGACAACTTTGAGCACGATGTTGGTACACTGACAGAAGGAATGAGGTTCCAAACAAAGGAATAACTTCTAGATGCTTTAAATAGGTACCACATAGCAAACCATTACACCTACAAAACCACACACTCAAACACAACAAGGTTGAGGGTGCAATGTGTGCAACACGTGTGTCCTTGGAAATGTCAGGCAATATTACGTACAAGAGATCAAGTGTGGGAAATTACAAAGGTTGAAGGTGTGCACACATGTGCCACACAACTCATAACGCAAGACCATAGACACTTGGGCTCAAGAATAATATCTCAAGATGTAAGACAAATGGTGGAGTCAAACCCATCCACACTAGTTGCAACAGTAATTTCTTCCATCCAGACCTCTATGGGATATAACACAACCTATAGAAAGACATGGTTGGTGAAACAACAAGCAATTGAAAATGTGTACGAAAACTGGGAACAATCTTACAATCGATTGTCGTGCCTACTGTAAGACCCGTGAAAATAATTAATTAAATAATTAATTAGTTAATAAATGCGGGTAGAAAGAGCCTTTATGGCATTAATTATTGTTTAATGCGACGTGAAAAAGTACTAGCTCAAATGGTTGAGAGTACTTGGTTTGTGGGAGAGGACTTGGGTTCGATTCCTATGTATGCCAATTATGTGTTGTTGTTTTATTATTGATTTTAATGATATGTATGAGTATGGAATTGGTATTGTAAACTTACATTAATTGGAGTGTATCACTAAATATGATTTAGCATAGTGGTGGTGCTTTGGCCTTATGAGTGGAGGGTCACGGGTTCAAACCTTGCTGGACATAAAGTAGGCTTTATTTTTGCTAATTCTAGCTTGGAGTGGAGTTGAAAGGGCAAAGGTAAAAATCAGAGGGAGCAGCAGCCAAAGGGCTGAAAAACCAGTATTAAACCACTGTAATTACCCTTAAATTGAAATGTATAACACCTCATTAAGGGTATTTTCGTGTTTTCATTTAAACCCATTAACAAGACACCTATAAAAGCCTAATTATAGGTATAAGTAAGGGTTTAGTCAAAAATTGGCTTGCGTGTGGTGAATTTTGGGTGCACAAGGGAGAATTGGGAGAAGGTTTGAGGAGGAGCGTTCTATCTTCTCAATTTTTGACTAAAAACTCCAGGTTAGGGTAGCTGAACCTAATTTTTGTATTGTTACTTTAAGTGTATGAAATTGCAAGTTGTATGGTATGAAATTCTTGTTGAATGCAATCTGAGTTTGTGGTTGGGGTGTTTTGATATTGTGGCTTGAAAATCTTACCAATTGTATAAGTTGGAGGGGCTCATGCACAGTTCACGTGGTTTATGGTTCTAAACTAGTTTTTTTGACTATATTGGGTCTCTACTGTTATAAATGGTATTCTGTGAAATCAGAATTTCGTGTGGCAGGTGCTGTAAATTGGTAATTTGGTTTGTTGAGATTGTGTGTAAAGACATGTTATGCATCCTTAAGATTAGAGTGGGGGTTTTGGGAATTGCATGGTTAAAATTGGATAAATGTTGGGTCTTGGTAGTTCCATCAGATGCAAATATGTAAACTAATATGTGGATGTTTAATTTGAAATGCTTGGTATAGTATCTGTTGGGTTTTGGGTATGGTGTGGGTTGTTTTCGTGATGGAACAGTGGCGAAACTCTGTGATTTTCGCCTAAGCGACTCCTTCTCACTTAGGCGAGAGTTGCAGGAGTCCATTTAGTGTTCATACTCGAGTAATTCGCTCACGCGACCAGGGTTGGGTTTGAGCGAAATACAGTCTCGCTCAGGCTCGCCTAGGCGAGGTCACAAGTAATCCTGGATGATTTGAGCGCGACCTCTCACCCAGGCGAGAAGTTATTGGAGTTCTAAGCGACAGGCGTGCTCGCTTAGGCGAGAATGGCTCGCCTAAGTGAGGTTGCGATGAGAATTGATGTTGGTTTGATTGTATCCTCGTTAGGCGAGGTGTGTGTTAATTTGAGTGATGGTATGGCTCGCCCAGGCGAGAGGAACTCGCCTAAGCGAGATAACGTGATGATGCTATTGTATTAAGCTCGCTCAGGCGAGGTGAACTAGCCTAAGCGAGGCCGAGGGCTTAGCTTGGGCGAGAGTCCCTAGCTTAAGCGAGTTTATGCGAATTACCATGTTTTTGTGTGCTTGTGTGTGTTGATTTGGCTACTTTTTCCTAAGTATAGGAAGTATATGCATGTGGTGTGGTGTTTGGGCTTGAAGGACTAAGTCCAATAGGGGTATGGGATGTGCTTGATGGTTGGGCGCATGATGGGCATGGAACGGGTTAAGTTCCCGTCAGCTACTAATGGGCGAGGAGTCCTTAGTATGGTGATTACATGCGTCGGACGCACAATGGGCAAGGAACTGTTATGTTCCCGTCGATTGCTATTGGGCGAGGAGTCCATAGTATGGTGATTGCATGCGTGCCAGGGTCCAAGCTAATAAGACTTGGATGATTTACTACAAACGTGGAGTCTGTAGGGCAGGACTATGAGCGGGATAGGCTCATAGGGTTGGACCACGAATGGGTTAGTTTCGTGGAAGCATAGTGAAGTCCTAAGACCTAGTTCATGTATATGACTCATGAAGGACTATGAGGTCATGGTTGGGTAATTTGAAAATCATGAAGTTTTAGTTATGTTATTTTGGGATGGGTGACATTTATTTCATGTATCTGTTTATATATTGTGCATAGCTCACCCTTTCTGTGTGTGTGTGGCGATGATCGGATAACTCGTTATCTGGGAGCAGATGATTTGACAGGTGAGCTAGGAGATGCCTAGAGACGAAGAGTATGGGCTACTTGGGCTTTTGAAAGCACTTTTATTTTAAGATTTTGATGTAACTTTATTCATGTTAAAATTTGGTAAATTTTGTATAGAATGATAGTGAACATTTGAATTATGTTACGGTTATAGTTTTGTTTTAAATTTCCCCTGTTTTTGGGAAATGGAATTATAATAAAGGAGGTATTTACTTTTATTTCCTATTTTATTGATTAAAAATTGGTAGTATTCCTTAGGGATGTTACACCTACTACAAGCCATGCAAACTTATTTGCTTTGGTTTGTATACAATTTGAAAATCAATCCAATTACAAATGGGGAGGAGGTCTTAGAAAACCAACAACACTTTCGAAGAGTGTTCTGGACATTCAAATCATGCATTGATGGCTTCCCATTTTGGAAACTAATAGTGCAAGTGGACGGAACCTTCCTTTACGGAAGGTATAGGGGCACCCTTCTAGTAGCTATTGCACAAGATGGGAGAAATAACATTTTCTCCATTGCATTTGCTATAGTAGAGGGTGAAATCGCCGAAGCTTGGTTTTTTTTCCTTAACAACCTAAGGACACATGTTACGCCTCAACAAAATTTATGCTTAATGTTAGACCGCCACAATTCAATTAGTGCAGCATTCAATAGACCCAATAATGGTTGGATTGAAGGGAACTGCGTGCAAGTGTTTTGTATTCAACACATTGCACAAAATTTTACAAAAAGATTCAAGAATACAACTCTAAAAAAAGGACCTCTTCAACATGGGTAAGTTATTACATGTAAATTTTTCTTTTTCATTTTTTTGATTGTTAATTTTTCACACTCATTATTAGAAAATAAATTCTTCTTATAATTATATTTGTAGTGTACGCATTGACGGAGCCACGTTGTAACTACTACTACAACATCATTAGAGAAGACAACCCAGAAGCAGCAGCTTGGGTAGACCAAATTCCAAGGGAGCAGTGGTGTCTTGCATATGATCAAGGAAGAAGGTGGGGTCACGTAACAATGAATCTGGATGAAACAATAAATTCTATCTTGAAGAAGACAAGGAATTTGCCAATTTCATCCATAATATTGGCCACTTACACCAGGTGCAACACATACTTCACAAAAAGAGGTAGGCAAATAACTGCAATGGTCGGTGGTGGTCATGTGTACTCTGAATATGCGACCAACTTCCTACAAGATGCAGACTCCAAGTCAAACACGCACCACATCATTGAATTTGATAGAAATACCACAAGATTCAAAGTGGAAGAGATGGTCAATCCCAGAGAAGTACGTTCTACAGGAAAATTTGTAGTCAGATTAGATGAAAGGAGGTGCGATTGTGGAAAGTTTCAAAAAATACATCTAGCATGTTCACATGTTATTGCAGCTTGCAAGCATGCACATCACGACTTCAGCATGTACATAAGTCTCCATTATAGGTTGGATATCATCATGAAAGTATATGACAATTTATTTGGCGAGTTAAGACATGAAGAATATTGGCCACCATACCAAGGGCCACAGGTTTGGCCTCATCTTGCCACAAAAAGGAGCGGGAGGAGTCGTCCTAAATCAAATAGAATTAGGACTGAGATGGACATTAAGGAAGGAAGATAATAAAAAAAGTGTTCCTACTGTAGAACTGAAGGACAAACAAGAAATCATTGTCCTAATAACTCTGCACTTAGATGATCCATATCAAACCACTTAGTTTATGTTGTACTTTTAATTGTACTCAATAAAATTGTACTTGATTCAATTTAATGGTACATCTTTTCTTATTATCTTTTATTGTTACTTATTTTACATAAACCAAAAACAAATAACAAAATTATTTAAAATACAATAATGAAATGCTTTTAAATTAGTTTAGTTAGTTCCATAATTTTTAAACTATTTTTTACAAATTTTCAAAGTTTATAATATACAATTTTTTAAAATTATCAAAAATTAAAAGATATTTGTAATTTCAATATTTATAAATATCTATTAAAAATAATTAATATTACACAAATTATAAAAATATTAAATTAAATTAACCTTTATATTTTAAAATTGCACATAAAATAACTTCTTACACAATACAAAATCTATTTTTAAATCAACAAATTCAAAAAGAAAAAAATATTATTTATTATTTTTTTCTTTCAAATAATACCTAAAATAACTAAAAACACAATACTAGATCTATTTTTTTTAAATATATTTAACCTTTAATGTACCATTTTTTACAAAAAGAAAATAAAAGTTTATTTTATTAAACTATTTATAAAAAATTAATTCTAATTTATTTCAAAAAAAGAAAAAAATAAAATAAAAAACCAAATTCAGAATTTGGATCTCTGGGAATCGAATTTTGACTTGGAATTGAAAAAATAAATAAAACATCAAAGGTTGGGATTTGGCTACCGAATGACCGAATTCCCAACTAAAATAAAAATCGTGCTATCCATGTAAAATTAAAGTACAATATGCTATTCATGTATAAATAAAGCAAACGGTGTAAGACCCAATATTTTTTTCTGCCCTTATTTTAAAAGGGGGCTGCCCCAATTAGTTGGGCCTAGGGTTGACCCAAAAGGAACCAACATGTAAGGCCAAATATTTTTTTTCTGCCTTTATTTTAAAGGGGGTTGCCCCAATTAGTTGGGCCTAAGGTTGACCCAAAAGGAACCAACACCCTAATCTGACCTAACCCACTCATCCATCTTTTTTTCAGAAAAACAGATCTCCAGTACTCCTTTCTTGAGTAGCTGCGAACCTCTGCTAGGGTTTGTCCCTCCGTCACATTCAAGCTAGTTCAACTTCGTTCTCTGTTCACCTCTTAAACTACTCTCAGAACTGCTGTGTTCATGGGGTTAAGCGTTGAGGTCCCTTGCTAGCTTATTTCCAGGTAAGGGCTCGCCTGAGCGAGAATGTGTGGGAGCCTTGATGTGCTGCTGTAGTCTTAGCCCAGGCGAGGAACCTCGCCTTTGGGCGAGGGGTGTAACATCCCTGGCTACCCCTCCTCGGGTCCCAGAGGCTGTTAGGTTACTACAGCCCGATGCACCCCAACCCCTCACCCTTCTCCGTCCATTCATACTGGGTGGGTTGTTGCCAGTGGGAATCGAACCCCCAACCTGACCTTTAACACCTCTGGCACACCAGCAGATGCTACCAGTTGTGCTGCAGCATAACTGGTAGCATGGAATATCTGTGGTTATGAATTGGATTGATGTGTTGGTGTGATCTTGGTATGTAAAATGAATGAGATGGTTGGTAATTAAAGTGGAATGGTATTGGTATGAGATACAATTCTATATTCATGGAGTGCGAATGATGAGTTGGTATGGATTAACCTGGAATATGAAAGAGGTTGATTATAAAGGCTTGGCATGATAAGTATTACTTGGTTTGTGGAATATGTTTGGTGTGTGTTTAGGACGTAATTCCATGGGTCTCTAGGTGAGACTTTATGGTGGTGCCTCAGTTGGTCGGGATGTAATTCCATGGCCCTTATTAGTGAAAGTTCATGGTGGTGCCCCATCTATATAATTTAGTAAGGATTCGAGGTAAGGTTGCATCCTGACGCTCTAAGGAGTCAGTCAGTCTCACATAGAGCGGACTAACTCTCGTGGTGAGAGTAGCAGGAGGCCTGAAACTCATTAAGGGCTAACCTTGTGTGTGGGGGATTGAAATGTTGTAACACTTAGCTCGGGGGTGAGCAGGGAAAATCAACCACAAGTGCAAACATTCGCTGAATCCGACTAAATTATATGTATCCGGATAAGTCGAGTCTGAGTCTTAGTGTATTGTTTGCAAGTAAGTAATAACATGATTGGTTGACATATATTTGTTGGTCTGTGAAATAACATGTATCTGTATGATAAATCGTTTTATACTTTAGTTTACCCTTTTGCTTGTTTGGTTGCTTTGTATGTGGTTCTTCTGCTTTTGTGATGATGATCAATTTATTAATGTGAGCAGCTGCGAGAGGTACTCAAGGTCAACAGGGAAGGGATGATTCCACTGCATAGTGTACCTAGACTGGACTTCTTTTTCTTTGGACTTTTCCCTAAGACTGTGACCCATGTACTATTTTAGCTATTGGTATATTATTAACTACCGTTAAATTTTTGTATTTACTTATGTATTGGCATCTTGGTGTGCCTTGTTTCCCGTTGTATATTTTGGATATTTATATGAAATGACGTTATACTCCGAATCTTCACTTCTTATATTATCTGCGTGATATGTCATTTAATAAAAATATTTATTTAAATCGGGTGTTAAAAACAGTGTTTTCAGGGGACAAAATCTCATATTATATATACAACTTGAATATTGAATTACTCTACCTGTCGTACTATACGCAACTTAGTTTAATATTCAATTACCCGATCACTTAAATTTTTATTTTCTTATATAGTCAATTTCACTGTGCAAAATCGAATTCAGCTTTCAAATTACAACAATGTTTTTACATGATTTTTTTTATTAATTTATATAAAAATAGAAACGTAAATAAATAACTAATTAAATTATTCCTATAACTAATAAATGAGTTTAATAATTTAAATTATAATAATTTTATATATTTACGTTATTAAAAAATTATATTATAAAAATATTAATCTTTTAAATTATGTTTTATCTTATATTTTAATTAAAAAAAGACACCAATATGAGAGAACCAGAGAACTAACCCGCGGATCTGGATAGACTTTAACATCTATTATTAAATTTTAAGAATAATTTATGTATTAAAAAATTATTCGATCATTATCAACTTTAACTACATTATAGTGTATACATTAAATATATTAATGGAAGGACTAAACTACCAATATATATATATCAACCTTCCTTTGTCAACTTAAGAACAGAAATGACAAAGGAATTGAGCGATAAAACCGAGGTGAGTGTGGGGTTGGAAGCCCTGTGGCAAGCATTGTCAAAGGATTTGGCAGCGACGATTGTAAAGGTTATTCCGAATATTGTGAAAGATGCGACTGTGGTGGAAGGTGATGGAGGGTTAGGCACAATCTTTCTCTTCAATTTTTTCTCAGGTTAGAATTTTCTTGAAAGTTTTCTTTTAATCATACGAATTTCATGGTTCATTGAATAATAGAAGTCAAACTGTTTGTGGAGTCTCTCAGATGTGAGCCCAGTGAGTTACCAGAAGGAGAAGATCACAAAGCTTGACGAGACTTGTCATGAAATTGCGTTGCAAGTGGTTGAGGGAGGGTATCTGGAGCAAGGTTTTTCATACTACAAGACAAGTTTTCAACTATCTGCAATGGGAGAGGAAAAGACTTTGGTGAAGGTTAAGGTCTCTTTTGACTCTGAGTCTGAGACAGCAGGCAGTGTTCAACCTTTGAAGACAGCAGAGTCTGTTTTATCCTTTGTGCGATGCCTTGAAACATATTTGTTGAATGATGCTTGAATTGAAGAAGATCTTTCTTTCGGCATCATGGCTTCAATGTTTTGGCATCAATTATGAAGGGTCCTTATGTTATGCTTTTTAATGTTTGAATAATGTTTTAATGTTTTGTGTTTAATCAAAATAAACTTTTGTTGGGTTATTTGTACTAGAATCGCACTTAACCATGCCAGAAACCTTCGGGCATATAAACATAAGAGTTGTTGTATTGTTTTTCGGTAAAAGACTGTAATGAAATTATTTAATTTGATAGGTAATTAATAAAATGCGACTTTCAATGTCTGAAATCTGTTCTGCAGCTTTTGAAATTTCCTAGGCAAATAGTTAATTTACTTTGCAAGTTTCAAGACTTTCAATTCAAAAAACTTTTAAAATTATTTAAAAAACAGGTGGTCCGTTTTGAGGTTTTTCGTGCAGTAAAGGCTCAACTGGACTTCGAATGTCGATAGACAATTCAATAACCGGGCTTTGGATGTCGGTATATAATGAAAATGGAATTTGAATTATGTTAAATCACTTAACCGGACTTTAAATGTCGGTTCACAATTTCAAATTTTTTTACACTATTCACCGGATTTCGAAAGCCGGTTAAGGATTTTACCGGATTTCGAAAGCTGGTTAAGAATTTTACCAGATTTCGAAAGTTGGTTAAGAATTTTACCGGATTTCAAAATATGAGAGAATTTTACCATTTAAAAGTCAAAAGATTCGGAGGGGTATTATAGGAAATTTAAATTCTTTTGGAGGTGCAGTAGAATTCTTTGGAGGTGTAGGAAGAAGCTCCCTGAATTTAAACGCCAACACGGGACCTTTACTTAAACTATTTCCCGAACTAAACCTGTATTATTGTGCACTAATGGAATTGATTTCTAGTGGCCAAAATTGGATCTTCTTTTTTCAGTGTAAGTGGATTTGTTTGCTGTAATTTAGTTTCTTGGGAGTGAAATTTTAAGCATGTTTCCAAGGGTTACGACTATTTGCTGGATTTTTTTTGTGTTATTCTATACTATCTTTTAAAATGCACACTGGAATGATATTTTAATTTTTTACTATATTTTAAAATTTTAAAATTGTTGATTATGAATATTGTTCCTGCAGAGAACAAATAAGAGGTTAGACACGAGCATCACCTTACCATGTAGTCCGCTATCTCTTCAGTTGGTCTCTTCCCGGTCGATACATGTCAGCTTGGACCCAGGGGGTTACCTGCAGAAGAATCTCCGAAGCTCAAGTAAGTCAAAGCTCTCAGAGAGTCAAATTAGGGATTAATGAATGCGTGTCCTTAAATGATGGGGTCCACGTGTATTTATAGAACTTTAACGACGTTTGACAATTTCATGGGCTGGGTCCTGACCTGGGCTCTAGTTTGGGCCATGAGTGGGCCTGGGCCCCAACCCAGGCCCTTGAGACCTATGGGATGCGGGGGTCGCTTAAGTTTATTGGAGAACTTACCAGGTGTGTTCGGGTAGTCAGTCGAGACCGACTACTTGCCTAGGTGACTTATGTTGGTGATGTCCGAGTACTAGGTGGTCTCGATATGCACACTTTTTACTTGGTTGAGTTTGGCTAGGTACGGTACAAATATATTTTAAAGGTACAACACAGAATCTAGTAGAGAAATTAAATTTTATTTGTAATGTTTGCAGTGTTATGTAACTTAAATATTTTACTTTGATATTGCATTACTCCATCACTTCTCCCTGTAAAAAAAATGTATAATTGTGATAGTTAAAATTATAAGTTCTAACGGTTAAAAATTGTCACAAATAACATTTCTGACGGTTTAAAAAATCGTCAGAATTACAGATGTCAAAAATAGTTTATGATAAAAATATTTTAACCGCTGATATTGTTGTCAGAAAAAAAAAATAATAATAGCGGTTAAAAATCGCTACAAAATGTAGTTTAATTTGATTGTATTTTATCATATTTTGACAGTTAAAAATTGTCAGAAAATAAATCATATTTTGACGGTTAAGAATCGTTAGAAAATGAATCATATTTTGATAGTTAAAAATTGTTATAAATGTACCATATTTTGATGGTTAAAATTCACTACAAAATATATTATATATTTTATATATTTTCATAATTAATAACAACCAAAATTTATTTGAAATACTTTTTAAAATTACAAAAAATATATATTAATTATTAGACTAACTCCATAATTCACTTTTTTTTTTCTTTTTCTAGTGCATTATTAAACAAAATCAAGTATTAATTAGTTATCATGTATTTGTACCTCTAATATAGATGATTATTAGACACTTTTAGGAACAACACAATGCACGAAAAAAAAACATATTCACAAGCTTTTAATGAATCTTCTTCGTACATATATAATTCAGACACTGAAATGTTATATACTGAAATGTTACGAATAACCTAAGTTTCAAAACATCCATATGCAATCATATATTCCACCTAAAAAATGGAAAATCTGAGAAGTAAAAAGAAGGGGAGGTAGGAAGAAAAACATTCCATATATTAGGGTAGTGAACCTGCACCACCTGCATAATGGAAAAGGGCGGTGAGTAATATTTATCATGTGGATGGTCTATTCCAGAAAAAAAAAAAAATATCATGCCTAGATTTAAATGATTAGTCAAACAAACAGGACAACACAAACCATAATAACATATACAGATCAATAAACCTAGAATTGAGAATTCTAAGTATGAGTTTTACAAAGCTGAGTATCTTATAAATGGAAGATCTATAAATTCATTATTTCTAAGATTTATGACAAAACTGAAGCTATAGATAAATCTTACTAGACTACATGGATTACTTTTCAAAACTGCTAAAACAAACACGCATGTGAATGCTTAAAGATCTTCCAGCATTCATCCCACAAATATTACCGGTAATGAATCATGTGTTTGAAAAATAACCTTTTGCAATGTGATTGAAGTGTCCAGTTCAATACGTATACCAGGACCACACACAAGACAATCCTTGTCCCTTTCAAATTTTTCCACTTTGGTATGAAGGCCTTGTGATCCATTATACCTACAGAGGTATTAACCAATCAATAATATTTACGGCCAGAAGGCAAACATTGATAACAAAACGGCCATATGTTAAATAATTCGACAAAAAGTTTTGCTGCACTCTGTTGCAATCTTTAATGTTTCTAATGCACATGCAGCTAATATAATAGCATTTGTTGAAGCAATAGCTGGAATGATGTTCTTCACAACACCCTGCTAAAATAATTAATTCAAAAGTGTTAGGTGCTGGAGTAACCAGAGTTTTTGGACTAGTTGATGGAGTCTATAGACACAATAAAAAAAAAATTGCACGTTATAAAAAGTCCTTTATGAAACTCATAGACATCAACACTGTTGCTGCCTAAAGTAGCAATTTGCTCACCTGTTGGCTAGACTTGGCTAAGCCAACATCGTATGCCATGGTCCAATCAATTTTGAGCAACTTAGTCATAGTTTATTACAAAACTCAATGCTTCAATTGGCTTTGACATAGGCAGAATGAAACTCTATTCCTGTGTACTCAATGCTTCAAATGGCTTTGACACAGGCAGGGAATGAAACTATATTCTTGTGTGCTTAAAGTAATATAGCTATAGAATTAAATTAAATGAAATAGGACCTATCAAAAGAAAAGGGGAAAAACTTCCGATCACAGGTAGATGAGACCTTGAGATAACCTACTTTTTGGAGATAACTTGATTCTGCATATTGCAACAACCTACACCACACATATATACACAAGATAATTTGAGGACCAAAACTGGTTGATGGTCTGATCCACCGAACTGCAACTACAACTGCAACTTCCCACACTACAACTGCAACTTTGTACAAGAATTTTTTGCCACCAAAAGAAAATATTGAATAACTTTTCCCTGAAAAGGTCTCATGATATTTTTTGTTTTGTTGGTTAACTTTTAAGTGTTAGCAGGAGAAAGAGAAAGTCTACAGCAACCTATTCTTTGATGCTAAATATTGGAAAAAAATGAATCCTTATCACATGTAAAAAGTTGAATTGAGTAAGATGAATACTGATTATATTCTTCCACTAAAGTATAGAGATTTGTGCAGAATTATGTTTCTTTATGTAGCTTTAAGAAAATGTTATTCTTAATCGACAGCATAGAAGTCGTGCAAAGACTAAACACATTATTAAATTTTTCTGAAAAAAAAAATGTGGAATTGTGCTTTTCTTTGGAGAATGGTGGCCAATGCTATGAATTCTTCTCGTGCAAGCACAAGCCACACCAACAGATTGAATGAATGTGCCACAGATTCTTACCATTATTGATTTTTCTCTGCTCACAACTTCTTTAATTAATCAACTAATACATTAGGCTTTTCATTCATTTTTATTTGTCTTTAATAGAATTTTTTAAGCATTTATATGTACACGTAAAGTTAATTAATCTACTTGTATTAGAGCTTAATTGTGTCTTTCGATTTGTTTTGTAGCTGCTGAGCAGTTTTTATAATTCTCAAGTCATTACAATTTCTAAAAATATTAAATATTTTTTTAAGTGAAATTTTTATAGATTTCAAATCGTTTTGAAAGATAAGAGAATATGAAGAGAGAAAGAGAGAAAGAGAGAACTTCTTATTTCAATATTCTAAAATTGACTCCTTTTATATATATATATATATATATTTAAAGTTAACTGGTGTAAGAACATAATTGCTAATTATAGTTAACAAGAATGCATAATGACTAGTTAGAAACAATAAACATTTTTTTTTCTGTAAAAATCTTTAGAATAAACTAACATTTTTGTATAAGTGAAAAACAAAAGAATATTTACTCAAAATGGTTTATCTTTTTAAAAGAAATTAGTCACAAAAATTCGTATGAATATAAATTAAAATTTATTAATATTGCTTGAGCTAAACTTGTAAGGCCCAGTTTTCTGCCCTAATGTTTTAAGGGCTGCCTTAAAACTGTTGGACCTAAGGGCTGGCCCAAAGGATAAAACTCACTCCTAAGTCTATCCTAACCCACACTTTCTACTCACTTTCAAAGAACCTTGAGCTGCAGCCGTCACCCACTCTGCTAGGATTTGGTGTCACCTTGGTCAATCGAGCTCGAACCAGTACTTTCCTTCCACGTAAGTGTTCTCTCAATCGTGCTTGCTGTAGGGCCCATTAAAGGGCTGCCCCTTGTGTTTGGGCCTAGAGCTGGCCTAACTGATAAAACCTGCTCCAGTTACCCTAATGTTTCCACTTCCTTGCATTCACAGAACTTGCAGCCGTTTCCCTCACTTGTGCACTAGAGCTCTGCTAGGGTTTCTTCCCGTCCCGAACCAGTCCGCCCCAAAAGCTCAAGTAGTGATTCCTACTCCACGTAAGTGATTCTAAACCTACTATAATTACTTCCTAAAGCTGTTCTTCGTATTTCATCGTTTAGAGCTCGAACTAATCTTGTTCTCCTACCGTTCCGCTGTTCTGCCAGTTCTGCAAGTCCATCACTCGAGCTATTGTGCTCCGAGGTTCCGTGTCGAAGTTCTTTTAGCCCCTTTTCCAGGTACGGGAAGTTAGGGTTTCCAGTTTTGAGTTGTTTTGGCCTGTTCTTAAGTTGGTTGTTGATTGTATGGATTAATCCTACGTTTTGATGCGTGAGAATACTTTGCATGATTGGTTGGTTTGAAAAACATAGCTGTTGCAGGTGAAATAGTGGCGAGACTTGTTAATCTCGCCCAAACGAGCCAGTCTTGCCTAGGCGAGACAAACAGGGATTCGCCCAAACCAGTTTGCGCGAAAGGTCGCCCAGGCGACCCGCTCAAATTTTTGAGCGAGCGAACATCTCGCCCAGGCGAGAGGGGTCTCGCCTAAGCGAGATCCCGCGTTGGTTTCTGGATGCTCTTTTGAGCCCTTGCCTAGGCGAATGGGGCCCGCCTGAGCGAGAACCTTCAGCCTGAGCGAGGGGCTGGGCGAGGCAGTACACAGTTTGGGTGCTTGTTTATTCTTGGATGATTGATATTGGTTTGAGTATGAATGTTATGATGAGAAACATGTATATAATGGAATATTATGTATGCTTGGCATGAATCATGAATTGTAGATGATGGGTTTGGTATGAAAATTGGCATGTGAACTAAATGAGATGGGTATTATTAAAGTGGCATGATAATGAGATGAGTTGGGCCCCATGTGCATGGGTGGATTGTGATGAGTTGGATCTGGAACGTGAAAAGATTGGCTTTAAAGGTTAACAAACTGGTTATATCCTTGCATGGTGATTACTTTTTGAGTGTGTGATCATATTTTGGTCTGTGTTAGTGCATAATTCCTTGGGGTCTCTAGGTGAGACTTTCAGGGTTGCGCTTCAGTGGTCGGGACGTAATTCCATGGCCCCTATTAGTGGGTGCCCATGGTGGTGCCCCATCTGTATAACTAGGTAAGGATTCAAGGTAAGGGTTGCATCCTGACACTCTAAGGGGTCAGTTAGTCTCACTTAGAGCAGACTGACTCCTGTGGTGAAAGTAGCAGGAGGCCTGAAATTCATTAAGGGCTAATCTTGTGGTGAGGGAAATTGATTCATTGAAACACTTGTAACACATAGCTCGGGGGTGAGCAGCTCAGGGGTGAGCAGCTCGGGGGTGAGCAGAGGTATCCATCACAAGTGTAAGCGTTCGCTGAATCCGACCAAGTTATATGTATCCGGATGAGTCGAGTCGTGTCGTAGTGTATTGCCTGAACAGTCATAACATGCTTGGTTGATTTGAGTGAGTGGATTATGTAACACCCCCGGATCCTCTTGGGCTTACCAGGCATCCCACCTGCCACCCTCAAACCGGTTGTGTTAGGTCTGCAGCCCAATACACCCCAACCCATCACCCTTCTCCGTCCATTCATACTGGGTGGGTTGTTGCCAGTGGGAATCGAACCCCCAACCTGACCTTTAACACCTCTGGCACACCAGCAGATGCTACCAGTTGCGCTGCATACTCATCCACCAATACTCAGCTTCAGTTACTAATAGGAAGGTGGCAAAATTTAGCTTCTGCGCCTCTGTGCATTCTATCACCCTGAATATCTTCTCGCACTCTCGGAGCCACGCATCCGCCTCATCCGAGGTGGCTTTCCCAGTGAATTTAGCCGGTTTGTGACGCATGAAGTCCTCCATAGTCACTGGTCTGACGGGTGGGATCATAGCCCGCGGGGGCGCTGCCACGGGCTGCATAGCATCCACCATCCTGTGGATTGCGTTAGCAATCTCATCAGCTCTGGCAGTGTTTCTACGCCTCCTGTTTGCCATTGCCTGTGCACGCCACATATTTCAGCTGTTAAAATCAAACAGCTAAAGATTAAATCATGCTCTATTAATTCTAGCACTAACACACATCAATCAATTTCACACACAAACGTCAGTTCACTCCCCAGTTTGCCCCAAAAGCATCAAAACGTTTGCTTTGATACCAAATGTAACATCCCTAGGGATTATTACTTAAAAATAAATATTAAAATAAATAAGTGCTTTAATAGCCATCTCGATAAAAATCCCAACACGGGAAAAATTTCAATTTATTAAGATAGCGCGCCAAAACTCATAAATAAATTCATAAAAGGTTACAGGTTCCCAAAATTTGCATTTAAAATATAAATTACAATTTATCAAAACCCTAGACCTACTCCCATGCTAGCCCTCACTCCGCCATCTGAGCATCCTCAGCACCACCTGTATCAACATCTGCTCCCGTGTAACGAATTACACGATCATCGCCACACACAAACAGAAAGGGTGAGCTGAGAAAA
>Ga0214542_1007177_pt1 | contig 19603 bp, 22 predicted proteins | sample CNSS1metaG_FD_160096 | JGI IMG/M metagenome (GOLD analysis project Ga0214542, IMG submission 160096) | Root nodule microbial communities from cowpea collected in UCLA plant growth center, Los Angeles, California, USA - CNSS1 | ecosystem: Host-associated > Plants > Roots > Nodule | place: USA...
GTCACCGTTCCCCTGTTGACCGCGAGAACCTCTCGCTTCTGCTCACATCAATAAATTGATGATCATCGCAAAAGAGAAGTACCACACACAAGACAATCAAACAAGCAAAGGGTAAGCTAGAGCCAAACTATTCAACCAATCCATATTTCATTAATAAAATCATATACGTATTCACAATTCATTATGCATACATCTCGCAAGCATGTTACGACCTTCCAAACAATACACTAAGACTTGACTAGACTCATCTGGATAAATATAACCTGGTTGGATTCAGCGGATGCTTGTACTTGTGGTGGATATCTCTGCTCACCCCCGAGCTGCTCACCCCCGAGCTATGTGTTACAAGTGGTACAATAAATCAATTTTCCTCACCACAAGGTTAGCCCTTAATGAATTTCAGGCCTCCTGCTACTCTCACCATAGGAGTCAATCCGCTCTAGGTGAGACTAACTGACTCCTTAGAGTGTCAGGATGCAACCTTACCTTGAATCCTTACCTAGTTATACCTATGGGGCACCACCATGGACACCCACTAACAGGGGCCATGGAATTACGTTCCGACCACTGAAGCACGACCTTGAGAATCTCACCTAGAGATCCCAAGGAATTACGCACTGACACGGACCAAACTTTCTTAATCAATCAAACAGACTCAGCATGCATACACACGGATATAAACATATACATCATATATATTTTCTCATAATTCACCTCTTTCGTATTCCCAGCCAACCATACCAACTCATTATTCTCGAACTCGGAATATGGGACTCCGTCTCATAACATTACCATGCCACATTGATACCAACTCTTTCATGTCTCATGTCGAACTCATACCAAACTCATCATTTCAATCTCATGTATCATCTCATACAATCATCATGCTCACATCATGTTAAAACTCACAATCACAACTCATACACCATCTCATTCATAAAGGTCTTTTAGGTCATAATCTTAAAGGTAACACCCATACAAGCACATTATCAACATTTGAGATCAAGGAAAACCCCAAGGCCAGCCACCATCTCGCCCAACTTCTCGCTCAGGCAGCTGGGTCTCGCCCAGGCGAGGAGGACCCTCGCTCAGGCGAGCTTCCCTCGCCTAGGCGAGAGCTTGACTTCTAGAACAGTGGCCTCGCACGCGTTCTCGCTCAGGCAAGACTCTCCTCGCCTAAGCGAGACGTTCGCTCGCTCAAAAAGACAACGGGTCGCCTGGGTGACCATTCGTGGAAAAAGACTTACGCGAGCCTCTATTAATCTCGCCTAGGCGAGACCAGCTCGCTTGGGCGAGTTTATCAGTGCCCACCACTGTTTTCACCTGCAACAGACTCGAAGGCATATCCCAAACAACAATCCCACCATATCACACATCCAGATCATCAGGCAACCTCAAACAATCACCAACCACATAAAATAACAGACTCGCACCAAATAAACAAGAGGGTTCTAGCTTCCCTTAACTGGAAAACAAACTAGCAACTGGATCCTTGGGTACCAACAGCGAACGTAACAGCTCCTAGAGTGGATTAGTGAGTTGGAGAACAATGGAACCAAATTAAAACGAGCTCCCCGACTGACTCTAGTTGTAACCATGAAGAAGGAACTAAAGTACAGGTTAGAACAGACTTACGTGAAGTGAAGGTCTGGTTGGAGTTCACTTGGAGGGGTTGACGGCTAACCCTAGCAGAGCTCTGAAATGAAAAAGTGGCAGTGTTTAGGTTCAGCTTGCAAGTGAGGTTGAAAGGGAACCCTAACAGCTTTAGGGCCTTTGCACCCTATGGGTCAGGCCTTAGGCCCAATAGATTAAGGCCAACCCTTAAACATTAGGGTAGAAAAGACACAACAGATTTTAATGGGCCTTACATTACCTAAATATGTTTTGATTATAAAACGAAAGTCAAACGAAAAAAAAAAAAAAAAAACTAGTGTCAAAATTCTTCGATACATAGTGTAACTTATAAAACACTTAAATAATTGCTTAAATATTTGAGTGACAATATGTATCTTCTCCTGTTTTGTATTTAGTATATTTAGTATATTAACAATAATTCAAATATAAAAGACTTAAAAAAACGTAATTATAATTTACTCTTTAATATTTTAAAAATCATTTCAATATATCAAAATAAAAAAATAGTTATTTAAATATATGTAGGACGGTATGCGTCATCTTATCTTCAATATTTAATTATTTCAAAATAATTTTTATATGATAAAATATTCTATCTATAGATATATCAAATCTCACATTATTTTATATGAAAAATTAAAACTTTAAAATTAAAAAAGAAATGCAAACTCTAAAAAAAATTATTTTGCAAAAAAGAATTATATAATTTTGACTTATTATTTTTAATAGAAATATCTATAATCTATAACTATATATAAAGAGATTCCTCTTTTGTGTTCACATCTCATAATTTCAATTAGACCCTTTATAATATAATTATTGGTTAAATATGTTTTTGGTCTCCTAACCTTCGGTGAAAATTGGAAATAGTCCCTTCTTGAAACTTTGGCCTATTTTAGTCTCTCAACTTTGGAAATACATGTATTTAGTTCTTTTAACTATTTTTTTTAAGTTTATTTAACGTTTTAAATGTATTTCATGATAGTATTTGAGTTGTTTACATCATTTAACTCATTTTTGCTTCAATGTTTACTTAGAAACGCGTTTAAAATGTCAAATAAACTTAACAAAATTTGGTTAAAAGGACTAAATTCAACCATTTATTTTTATTAAAGATAAGTGACTAAATTGGTTTAGAGTTTCGAAGAGGGACTAATTTTAATTTTCACTAAAAGTTCAAGAATCAAAAACGTATTTAATCCTATAATTATCTATTAAATTTTAAAAAATTAACGGCTACTTTTACATCTTTTTCTATAAATCTATCTATCTTCTCTCTCTATTTTGTCTCTCTATTCATCAACAATTATTTTCTCATATTTTCTCCATTCATTTCACTTTATTTTTAATAAATATAAATTTATTTTGTATATTAACTAATAATATTACAATATCATCATCTACTAATATAGTATCATTTATTAAGAGGATACATCTCTTTAGTGTCCTCTTTTGTTTTTTCAATTTTATCCTCTTAATTATACTTTTTAAATTTAATTAATTATTTATAATAAAAAACTATTTTTTTATTTTATCACTTTAGTAACTATTTTTTCAAATTCAAATTATTATTTATTATAAAAGAATTATTTACTCTTTTATCATTTTAATCATTACATTTTTTAAATTTAAATAATTACTTAAAATATTATTTACACGATATTACTTATAATTACTTCCACACATGCGTGCGTGATTAGTGTAAATACAACGTTAATATTTATTAGATCCAAATAAACATTTTTATGAATATTTCTTTTAAAATGATAAATCTTAATTTTGTTTTATTTGAGGAGAAAATAACTTTTTAAAATTACATTATTTTTACAAATGTTGCAGTGAGGTTCCAATACCTCGGATCCAAATTTAATTCCAAAGGTCGATCCTTTTAAAGATTTTTTAATATTTTTATCTTAGTAAATTATGGTGGTAATTTATTGAATAGGGCTAAATACATCTCTCACAAGCTAATTGAATGAGCATGAGTGTTTTTGGGATCTATAGGGATGAGTACATCTCAGCCATGTGACTTTAGGTATAAGTGTATCTCGGCAATGTTTATGAGACCAAAAGTACAAGACGAGAATATATCAAACAATAACTTGATAACTTCGACAATGTAGTAATTAAGGAGTTTATACAACAAGTATTCATTAATATTTATGAAAGATTCTAAAAATTCTTAAAGGTAATCGATAAGAGTGGAGTTTATAAAGGTGACTCAATTCTAGGTAAAAGGAAATCTTAATTTCTATTATCACTTAAAGTATTACATACGTTTTTATCATTAACTTAAGCGTTAGAGTACTTATAGGTACCTGTTTTCCCACGACTCACTATATCAGACCAAGTGAGGACATCATAATCTCAAAGACTTAGCACATCTTGACAAACATCATAGAAACAACATCACACCTTACCGGACAAATAAGTTATATACAATAAAAACATCATTTGACACATTCCAGCTCAAATATCAACATAAAACACCGTTTTACCCATAGAAAAAAAAAGTTAACATCATTGAATTAAAAAGACTACATTCATTTATTTTTAAAGTTTAGAAATCAAAATATATCAAAGTTTGAAATATAAATGAATTCCAATTTCACGTCCAAATATAGAAATTAAAAACATATTTAATCTTTAATTATTTTAACATTTACATTTAAATACGTAAATGTTTAATATGATATAATACTCACATCACTATTTCTTGGTGTTTCGGGTGTAGGGACCAAGAGTCTACTAAAGAACCTCTTCGAGCTTACTCCACTCCTCACTACAGCGATAACTTCTTCTCCAAGAAAATCCACTTCTTTGCTCGATCGGCTGAGATGACGATCGGGGTACCTGTCTAAAGGGCTGAGATGCTTAAGTCAGTAATGAACCGATCGGTGTATCAGTGTAACTGCTGTAATAAATGCGAATTAAAGATGCTCACCAACCTACCTTTGGGCCCTATTTATAGTTTTCGGTGTGGGCCTGTGATTAGGGTTCCTTAATTACGGCCCAATGATCCTTTAATCAAGATTACTGACTCGTTTAACGTTAATTAACCCAATTGACTGGTTGTTCGACCGCGCGACCGATGGCCGCTTGACTGGATTAGTTATGCCTTGTTTTTATCGTGAACGATTCGTGTATGGCTGATCAACAGACGGACGCATGCAAAGGACTACGCGAGTCTAAAGAGATTGATCAACCGATGGTTGATTTACTGACTATCGTTTGTTTCGTTTAGGTGTTGCTCATGCTTGTCCGATCGGACGATGTGCCATTAGGGATCAGAGTCACCCGATTAGGTGTTACCGATGGACCGATGGGCCTGAACGTGGTTGGCTTTAGACTTTTGTTTAACCGTTTGACCGATGGTCCTACAGTTTGTTCACCAGGCTGTTCGACCGATAGTCTTTTAACGGTGCTATGTGGTTTGTTTGTAGAACCGATTGACCGATGGTCCTACGCAGTTTATTTATCAGGTCGTTCGACCGATAGTCTTTTATGTACGAGTTTTTTCAACCTTGGTCGATGGGCCTGAGGATTAGCTTTGGCCGATTGACCGATGGGACATACAGTACACAAGCCCCCCCAGCCTCGAGCGATGGAAGTGAAGCGAGGAGTTTTACCAGGACCGTAGTGTCGATTGACCGCCGGCGTCTCTCAACGGTTATCTTGCATCGTAGATCGTGCCTAACAGTTATGATTTGAAGCGTCACGAAGTATGGGTCGTTGATCTGCGCGTGATCGTATGGTTCTGAGGCTGCCACGTGTCACTGGGTCCTCCTATAAATAGGTCTGTGTGGCTGTCGTTATTTTCACGCTTTCCTCTCTCTTTTTAGCCGAGCCTCCGATCGATTTCTTCTTCTTGCAGGTAAAAATGTCCTCCAGTGCATCGAGTTCAGATGGTTTGTCGGGTGGGACGGTCGGGGTGTCCGGGGGCGGCGGGTCAATCTCCGCCTTGTTCAGCTCTTCTGATTCGGGGACTTCGCTCGGGGGAGTATCGAGCTCAACGGATTCTCCCATCCTTCTCAGCGGCAGCCCGGAAGCCGAGCAGCCGCTCGCCGAGGCGGCGGATCAGGTCGTTGCTTCGGATGAGAGTGGGGATGTCATAAGCATCGATGTTCGCGATGAGGGGGAACAAGCTAATCTGCCAGAGATACAGGGATATGATTGGGCCCCTTATGAGCCGCGTACGCATGCGACGAAGTTCCGATGGGGCAATGATCTTGGGGATCTGGTCGAGCGGACCAAGGTTTTTGGTGACGAGGTGGAGGATGGGTTCCTTCGGGTCAAGGTGTGTGCTAGTAACGAGAGGGTCTGCCACGGAAAAGGAGCGGCGAAGCTAGAGTTCTTCTACGTCTACGCCTGTCTCTTCCACGACTTGGGTCTGACTGTGTCGTTTGCCGACTGGCAAATGGCGGTGCTCCGTCAGATCCAATGCGCGCCGACCCAGATACACCCGAATGCCTGGGCGTCGATGCAGGCGTTCGACGTTCTATGCCGGGCGGTAGGTCTGACAACGACCATGCCCTTGTCTCTGCACTCCTACAAGACCTAGCCGACGGCTTCGAAAGGGTGGGTATCTTTTCTTGGGGCGAAAAAGAGCTTGTTCACCCTTTACCTCACATCCTACAAAGGTTTCAAGACCGGCTTTTTTAAGGTCGCGATTCCCGGTCGAGGAAGGAAGTACATATTCGATGAGGAGGGTCGGCCGAAGTTCCCCTTATATTGGACGACTTTTCCCCCTCCCACCAATCCTTGGGCTAAAGACCGCTTGACTCCTGCCGAGCGGGCTGACCTGGCCGTCCTCAAGACCCTACCCGACAAGATCCCCCCGCGGTCGTTGATCCAATGCCTCCGCTCCCCGGATTTGCCGAGGGCGGTTTATGGTTAGTTGTTCTGATCTTCTCGGTCGTCTTAATGGTTGCAATTAACTTACGTTTTATTTTCACTTTACAGATATCATGGCTCGGATGACCGTCTCCAACGCCGAGTTTTTGGCTCGCGCTAAGACTCGTCGAAGAGAATAGGATGCCGCTGAGGAGGTCGCCCCCCTCCAAAGCGTCCCCGCTGCCCCTTCGACAGCTCCTACCACTGCTTCGACCGGCGCCTCGGGCGTCGCCACCAGGCCCCGCTTCGTCGTGAAGGCTCCTGGTTCCGCCGCTGCTGGCGCTGCGGTGGACAAAGGCAAAAAGTCTAAACGAGATGACTCTCCCACCGGCTGGTCGTCCAAGAAGGGCAAGAAGGTTGAGGCTTCTGGATCCCTGGCTACTGCCCTTCTTGACAATGAAGTTCGGCTCGACGAGGAGGTTTCCTTCCACTTGGGACCTCGCGTTAAGGACATGCTGAAGGACGTGTCCGAGGAGGAGGCTATCTGAACGACTGGGGAACTAACCCTCAGACTTGCTGCGATTTACACCAAGTTTCCCCGTCCCGACCGAAGCATGATGGAGAGCCTAGAGAAGGAGCTCGCAACAGCGAAGGTGGAGCTTCGGGAGGTGAAGGCCTCGGCATCGGACTTAAAGGTTCAGTTCGACCGACTGAACGACATCAAGGCTGAGCATGCCAAGTGCGCTGGTCTGCTCAAGGTCGCCGACGATCGGGCGAGGGAGGAGCAGACCAAGGCCAAGGAGGCGGCCGAGGAACTTCGCAAGCTCCAACGGCGCTTTGACGACCTAACGTTGGAGCATCTGGCCGCTAACGGGTCGGCCACCAATTGGCAGAAGAAGGCCAAGGAGTATCAAGCGGAGCTGCGGGTGGCCGATGAGCAAGTTTTTGCTCAATATGAGGCGGGCTTTCAGAGTACCGTTGATCAGGCTGCCTTCTACTACAACTGTTCCCCCGACCGGTTCGACGTGCATTTGGGGGTGGTAGATGGGAAGCTTGAGAAGGTCTTCGAGCGGCTGGACGAGGTGAATGATCCACCCACAGACAGTTAAATTTTAAATTTCTTTGTATTTTGACATAACCGATCGCGTCTGATGGCCTCGCGGTCGATCGCGTTCAATCGGTTATTAGGCCATTTTTTGATAAACAATTATATGTAAATATTAAACGCCTTCTCCTTATTTGTCCGCTCGCTTTTGTTTAGTGTTTCGCGCTGGCGGTCGGCCGTTATCATTTTATCGTTCCTCGCTGGCGATCGACCATTTTATTTGTTTAACTTACAAGTTATTTTCGTCAATTAACTGGTCACTCGAATCGATACGCAATTTGAACTTTGTTTCTCGCGATGTTTTTTTTTGTTGTTTGATCCGAGCGGTCGACCTTTGCGCGTTCAATTTTAGTTTAGATCGTAGGTGTAGTACCTCGATCGGTAGGACAGCTCGTGTCACTTATGTACCCGTGGGGTTGGTTAGATCGCCTGGATCGGTGCTAACCGAGCAGGACTTCCTCTTGAAAGTCCGCGCCGCGATAGGTCAGGCTTTGTTCGGGTCCCGTAGGGAGCCCCGTCAGTCAGTCTGTTAGACAGTTTCATGAAGCGCTCATTTTATTGACAATATCAACTATAGTACATTTTTAGGTGCGACGCGTTTCATGTGTTTGGTATTCCTCTGCCGCTCAAGTATTCCAGCCGATAGGCTCCGTTCTGCAGGCTTTCGGTCACGCGGAACGGGTCCTCCCAATTTGGTGCTAACTTTTCTTGTGCTGACTTCTTTCGCGCTTCATTGGTCTTCCTCCACACCAAGTCTCCTCGGATGAAGCTCCTTGGTTTAACCTTCGCGTTATACTTTCTTGCCACCAGCCTCTTGCACGCTTCAGCTCGCACGGCCGCTCTTTCTCTTCGTTCGGTCGTCCAGTCCAACTCCTCGCGCAGGCGTCCACAGTTGACCTCTAAATTTTGCATGTCCCGCCGAAGAGTCGGCTCCCCTACTTCAACCGGCAGCATAGCATCCGTTCCGTACGTCAGGTTGAAAGGTGATTCTCCCGTTGTCCCGTGCAGGGTGCACCGATAGGCCCAAAGGACCTGCGGAAGCTCGTCCACCCACGTTCTTTTGGCTTCTCCCAACCTTTTCTTCAACTCCGCCACTATAACTTTGTTCATGGCCTCCGCTCGGGGAATGTGGTGGATGGTAATTTCTTCAAACTCCTTCATGGCTTCGACCACTTTGTGATAATACTAAAGCAGCAGGTCGTCCTTAACCTGGTATTCCCCCTGTACCTGCCCGACAACCAGCTTCGAATCGGTGTTGCACTTTAATCTTGTCGCCCCCAGGTCTTTTGCCAGCCTTAGCCCGGCAATGAGCGCTTCGTATTCTACTTGGTTGTTCGAGGCTTTAAACTTGAACTATAAGGAGTGCTCAACCGTAAAACCGCTCGGTCCTTCAATGACGATTCCTGCTCCAGCATTGTGTTTGTCCGACGATCCGTCGACGAAGAGAACCCACGTTTGCTCAGGAGGGGGGATCGGTCCGTGAAGCTCGGCCGCAAAGTTTGCTGAATGCTGTCCTTTGACAAATCCTCTAGGCTCGTATTTCAATCCGAACTCAGATAACTCGACTGACCAGGTGATCATTCGTCCGGCCAAGTCGGGTTTCCGAACTATCTTGGCTATGGGGTGATCGGTACGGACGATCACCTGGTGACTCTAGAAGTATTGGCGCAATCGGCGCGCGGCTGTCAATAGCGCCAAGGCTATCTTCTCGATTAACTGATACCTCGTTTCTGCGCTTTGCAACACACGACTGATCAAATACACAGGCCGTTGCTCTGGACTCTCCTGTATCAAGGCTGCGCTGATCGTGTCGTCCGACACTGACAGGTACAACTGCAGAGGCAAGCCCTCTATCGGTCGGCTCATTATAGGGGGACGGCTGATCATCTCCTTTATCTGCTGAAATGCTGTTTTGCACCGATCATCCCACTTATCCGAGGTCTGCTTCTTCATGATATTCAAAATCGGTCGGACCTTCTCCGTGAGTTTGGACAAGAACCGCGCGAGGGAGGTCAATCGTCCGACCAATCGCTGAATTTCCTTCAGTTTCCTAGGACTCCTCATTTCGGTGATGGCGGCGCACTTGTCAGGGTTGGCCTCGATGCCCCGGACAGTCAGCATGAATCCCAGAAATTTTCCGGCCGGCACCCCGAAAACACACTTCTCCGGGTTCAGACGCATGTTGTACTTGCGCACTTGATGAAAGACTTCCTTGAGGTCACGCGCATGGTCCACGGCCGTTTGTGACTTCACGACCATGTCGTCGACGTACACCTCCATGGACCGACCGATCTGCCCCCTGAAGACCCGATCCATCAGCCTTTGATAGGTGGCCCCTGCGTTCTTCAGGCCGAACGGCATGACCTCGTAGCAGAAATTTGCCCGATCTGTGATGAATGCCGTTTTGGATCTGTCTGGACCATACATAGGGATTTGATTGTACCCCGAGTATGCATCCAGAAAGCTTAGGAAGTTGTGGCCCGAAGCTCTATCCACCAGCCGATCGATGTTGGGTAGGGGGTACGCGTCCTTCGGGCAGGCTTTGTTGAGGTCGGTGAAGTCTGTACACATCCTCCACTTTCCGCTCGTCTTCTTCACCATGACTACGTTAGCCAACCACGTAGTATACTTGATTTCTCTGATGAAACCAGCTCCCTCCAGCTTCTTCACCTCCTCCTCGACTGCTCTCCTACGCTCCTCTCCCATTTTCCTTTTCTTCTGAGCAACCGGGTGGGCTTCTCAGAAGATGGCCAACTTATGAGACATGACGTCTGGATGGACGCCTGACATGTCGGCGGTCGACCATGCGAATAGATCTTTGTTTTCTAAAATCACCGCCCCTAAGAGTTCTTCTTCTTCCGGTTTCAGGGCTCCCCCAATCTTGGTGACTTGTTCTGGGTGCTTGCCGATTGGGATCTCCTTCGTTTCTCCTTCTGGCTGAATCCGATCCTCCGTGTTCGTTCGGGGATCTAAGTCTGTCATGGCTACTTCCGAACGGTGCTGCTTTCGTGGACGGCTGTAAGGAGTGATCTTCAAACCTGCGGCGTAGCACTATATGGCGATTTGCTGATCTGCATGCACGGTGCATATTGTCCCCTTATCCGACGGGAATTTCATGGCTAAGTGTAGAGTGGAGACGATCGCTTCGAAGGCGTTCAGACAAGGTCTTCCTAGCAACACATTGTAGGAGGTATTAGCTTCAACTAAAAGGAATCTAACCCTTACCTCCCGGCCGTCCTTCCGCGAGCCGATCCTGGTACGAAGATCCAGGTAGCCCCTTATGTCGACTCGCTCGCCCGAGAATCCGACGATCTGCTCGTTATAGGGGACGATCAGGTCCTCGGAGAGGTTCATCTTCCGGAACGTCTTCCAATACAAGATGTTGACGGAGCTTCCCTGGTCTACTAGCACCTTCCCGATCCCATACTCGGCGACCTCGATTGAGATGACCATCGGATCATCATGATCAGGGTCGGGCGCCTTGAAGTCCTCGTCCGTAAACGTGATGCGGGGCATCGACCGGACCTTCATCTCCACCAGATGGACCGATTTCAGTGCCCGAACATGCCTCTTCCGAGCAGCCGAGCTCGATCCTCCTCCGACGAAGCCTCCAGAGATAGTATTGATATAACCCCTCAAGGGTTTATCCTGGCTCCGGCTGTGGCTCCTCCTTGGGCTTTGATGAGTCCGAGACGGTCTTCTCTCTCGCCTCTCAGGCTCTCTACGCTTCTCCCGTCAGGCCGGGGGGGCTCTTCGTGCGGGGCTTCGCGGATGTCGATCCTGCCGAACATACTTCTTCAAATGCCCCTATCGAATGAGGCTTTCGATCTTGTCGCGGAGCGTGTGGCACTCCTCGGTGGTGTGGCCGATAGTCCGATGGTATTGGCAGTGCTTGCTCCCATCGGCATCGGGGGGTGGGGGCTTCTTCCTGGCCGCGGGAAGTGAGTCGGCATTAAAGACTTCTTGTAGAATCTTAGCCCGAGGGACGGCCAAGGGAGTATACGTCGTGAACCTAGGTGTTTTTCTCTCGCTGGGCTGGGTCAAGGGTTTGTTCGGCCGAGGGGCGGTCTTCGGAACTGCGGCATCTTCCTTCTCCCTCTTCCTCACCCGGAATTCTTGCATATCTTCCATCTGTATGAACTTGGCCGCCCGTTCCCTCATCTCCTCCATCTTCTTCGGCTTTTTGCGGCTTATTTTGTCCGCAAAAACACCGGGCTGGAGCCCATGCGAGAAATGATGCCGGGCGATTTCGTCGTTGAAATCCTTTATCTTGACCGACATCCGGTTGTACCGATCAAGATAACTCCTCAGAGATTCCCCATCCTCCTGCCGGATGTTCACCAGGTTGTCGACCGTCAGGATGGCTGGCTTCAAGGGTGCGAACTGCATGCTAAACCTTGTCTTCGGAGTGGCAAAAGAATCAATACTGCCGGCCGGCAGCTCGGAAAACCACTCTCCAACGCCTCCCCAGTGAGAGAGGTCGAGAAAACACGGCACCAGATGGGGTCACTAACTGCGTGGAACATCATCTGGTGCACAAAGACCTGCATGTGATTGTCGGGGTTCGTCGTGTCATCGTACTTGTCAAACGTAGGCATTTTCCACTTCTCCGGTAGCGGCGTCTCCAGAATGTATGGGGTGAAGGGGGAGAACCCCGACGCAAGGATCGGTTGACGTGACGGGCGACCTCCATCATTTGCTCCCGAACTCTCGGCCATCGTGTGGGACAGATGTCCCCTCGACGCCTGCGTCTTCTCCACCCGAGCAGGCTGTGATTGCTCCTGTCCCGTTGGTGGGGGGCGACTCTCCATCCGTTCGGCATCGCGTTGCTACTGCACCCGACTCAGTCTCAGTGGATCGGGTACGGTAGGCGTCGACGGGATTCCCTCCTCCTTCCGTCGAAGGGCGGTGTTCTCCTCCCGCAAGATCTGCATCTGCACTTCATAGTTTCTCTGCATCTCATCCATCCTCTGCTGCATTGCCCTTATCATCTCCCTAGTGTCAGCCTGATCATCCGCCATTCTTCCTCCGTCCATGTTGCTATTCCGGTTTCTTGTGGTCACCATAAGGGTATACTGTCTGAAAGAAGACTGCTCGGCCCCACGGTGGGCGCCAAAATGTTTCGGGTGTAGGGACCAAGAGCCTACTAAAGAACCTCTTCGAGCTTACTCCACTCCTCACTACAATGATAACTTCTTCTCCAAGAAAATCCACTTCTTTGCTCGATCGGCTGAGATGACGATCGGGGTACCTGTCTAAAGGGCTTCGATGCTTAAGTCAGTAATGAACCGATCGGTGTATCAGTGTAACTGCTGTAATAAATGCGAATTAAAGATGCTCACAACCTACCTTTGGGCCCTATTTATAGTTTTCGGTGTGGGCCTGTGATTAGGGTTCCTTAATTACGGCCCAATGATCCTTTAATCAAGATTACTGACTCGTTTAACGTTAATTAACCCGATTGACTGGTTGTTCGACCGCGCGACCGATGGCCGCTTGACTGGATTAGTTATGCCTTGTTTTTATCGTGAACAATTCGTGTATGGCTGATCGACCGACGGACGCATGCAAAGGACTACGCGAGTCTAAAGAGATTGATCAACCGATGGTTGATTTACTAACTGTCGTTTGTTTCGTTTAGGTGCTGCTCGTGCTTGTCCGATCGACCGATGTGCCATTAGGGATCAGAGTCACCCGATTAGGTGTTACCGATGGACCGATGGGCCTGAACGTGGTTGGCTTTAGACTTTTGTTTAACCGTTTGACCGATGGTCCTACAGTTTGTTCACCAGGCCGTTCGACCGATAGTCTTTTAACGGTGCTATGTGGTTTGTTTGTAGAACCGATTGACCGATGGTCCTACGCAGTTTATTTATCAGGCCGTTCGACCGATAGTCTTTTATGTACGAGTTTTTTCAACCTTGGCCGATGAGCCTGAGGATTAGCTTTAGCCGATTGACCGATGGGACATACAGTACACTTGGTAAGATATGAGAGCAAGAAATGGAACCCTCTATTTGAGCTCAAATGTTCATCGAAACTAAACAAAACAAGAGTTGCAACAAATTATTAGGTGTAGAAATAAATGAAGCGATATTAAATTTGTTATTAGAGTTTTTTCAGAATTTGTTTGGAAAAAGAAAAAGTCAAGAGGAATGTGCTATCACCGAAGAACAAGAACATTCTCCTAAAAAAATTAACAATTTTTTTTGAAGCAAACACATCACTAAAGGTTATCCTATCTCCAAACAACTCTGACAATAACATGACATCTTTGAAAACTTCGATATCGATTAGAGTCGCATACACAAAAAATATAGACATAGAAAAGTTGTATTTTTATAAACACATATAGACATATCCATACATAGACAGGTATTTTTTTTATATGTTATAATAAATGCTTTCGTATAGTAATTGCTCTATTTTCGTTGTTTGTGTGGTGTTTCGTTTTCGAAGAAAAAAAAGAGAGAAAGATGGAAATAGAAAAGAAATGAGTTAAGAAATGTGTAAGAATTGAGATTCGTTTGGTATTATTTGTCAGGGTCAAGGGACATGTAGGTGTGATATGTTAGGTTAAAAATAGACATGTTTTTTTCAAGTTTTTAACACGTTTATCATTGGTGGGTGAGGTGAGGGAAAAAGTATTTTGACATCACCGTTTATAAATGAATACCATTATACAGCTACTTTTTTTTTAATAAAACATTATATCATAAGAAAATATTACTTTATAATAAAATATTATATTACAATAAAATAATGATTTATAATGATGTAACATGATAAGTGTAGAAAAGAAGGTGAGAGTCAACGAACCACTGCTCCTGCTCTCCGTGAATTGCTTGCACAGTGTCAAATCTGGAACTACAGAATCTTATAGTAACACTGGGAATGGTGTAATTTCTTGAAAAGCAAACAACCCTTATCAACGGAGGACACTGCCTCGCTCCAAAACCCTTTGATCTCCACACTTCAACTCTCCAAATGGCGGAAACCCCCAAAATCCGTTTCGGCTTCATAGGCTGCGCCGGAATTGGGCGCAGGGTCTCCCGCGCCGTCGCGCTCGCGCCCAACGCCGTCCTGCACGCCGTCGGGAGCCGCTCCCTCGACAAGGCCCGCGCCTTCGCCGCCGCAAACGGCTTCCCCGCCGGCGCCAAGGTGTACGGCTCCTACGAGGCCGTCCTCGACGACCCCGAGGTCGACGTCGTCTACCTGCCGCTCCCCACCAGCCTGCACGTGCGCTGGGCCGTGCTCGCCGCCAGCAAGAAGAAGCACGTGCTCCTTGAGAAGCCAGTTGCTCTTAATGTTGCTGAGTTTGATGAGATCATCGCGGCTTGCGAATCCAATGGAGTGCAGCTCATGGACGGTACCATGTGGATGCACCACCCCCGCACCTCGACGATGAAGGAGTTTCTCTCCGATGTAAACCGTTTTGGCCAGCTCAGATCGGTATGAAACCTGTTTTAATTTCAATTTTGCTTTTTGTTGGAGTAATTTTTAAGTTTTTCTTATTAAACACCAATCATACTAATTTTAAAATATGAAATAACTAAAAATATTGACATACATCGTTTCTTTTCTACTTTCCCAGATTCACTCCAATTTTACATTTAGGGCTAATGCCGATTTTCTTGAGAATGACATTCGTGTGAAGCCAGATCTTGATGCTCTTGGTGCTCTTGGCGATGCAGGTTGGTACTGTCTTAGAGCAATACTCTGGGCTGCCAACTATGAACTACCAAAAACTGTAATCGCCTCGCGCAACCCTGAGCATAATCAAGTTGGGGTTATATTGGCTTGTGGGGCTACTTTGTACTGGGAAGATGGAAAAGCAGCAACCTTCTATTGCTCCTTCTTGTCCAACACGTCAACGGATATAACTGCACTAGGGACAAAAGGAACGCTACATGTTCATGACTTCGTTCTCCCATATGAAGAAAAAGAAGCATCATTTTATGCAGCTACGGAATCAGGTGTTGATGAAGGTGTTACAAAGTGGGTTCCACAGCCAAGCAAGCATGTAATAGAAACTGAGATACCTCAGGAGGCTCTTATGGTAAATGAGCTTGCCCGTTTGGTGGCAGATATCAAATTCAAGAACGCAAAACCCGAGAAGAAGTGGCCAACAATTAGTAGGAAAACTCAACTGGTAGCGGATGCTGTGAAGGCTTCAATTGATAGGGGTTTTGAGCCTGTTCAGATTCAGGAGTGAGGTGAATGTACCGATGTCTGTGTTCCTGTGGTGCATCACAAAAACAATTTCTGTTTTATGTATTTTGAGCAGTTCATTGCTGACCTGTGCAGAAAAGTGGGCATACAGGGTCTGTAGACAATTTTGCTGTTATTCACGTTATGTTTGTTAAAAAAGATGTACAACAGATTCGGAAGGAAGGAAGAGTGATGATTGTGTGCGTTGTATTTGTTGATTTTCAAATAAAGCAAGTATTGACTTGCGATGGTATATACAGAGTTATATAAAATAATCGATTATGGTATAGTACACAAGCTCCACACACTTTGATTAGCCTAATCTGTTTTTGTTTTATATTTTTCTTTGCGGTCAGCAGCATTTTAAATTGAAAAGAATATATAAAGTGTTCTGGTAAAAAGGGGAACCCGAGGTGCACACCGGTCACAACTCGGCCTCTTTCCCAGATACTCGATAATATTACTTTTTCTCACTCTTTTCTCTTCGAAAAATGTCTGCCTTTTCTTTGGGGTATGGTGCTTGCTTTATATCGGTCCTTCCTCGTCTTCGGTTACTGTTCGGTTACTATATGGTGGTGGAATGTTGTTGGGAATGCCGAAACGGATGGGAACGTGGTCATGTACTCCCTACCAAGAGGGAAGTTGGTGTGGTTTTGAGAACAAATATCCCTCATAAATCGGTCGTAGATCGGCCTAGTACACAAGTTCACTTGAAATCGCCCTAGTATGTGGATCGGTTCAAGATCGGCCCATAGATAGTTTGCTCATGTATCGGTCCAGGTCGCGTATTGACCTAGCTTATAGATTGGTCGTCTGCTGGCCCAACATCAAGGTCGGTCTCAAATCGGCCCGAGACAGGATGACCTTATGACCAATCTGGCCCAGATCGACACAATAAATGGCATTAGCTAGGTCAGGCGAAGACTGGTCGAGGGGGCATACACTAACCCTCCGACCTCGAGCACCTTTTCAGACAATGGAGCGAAGAGGTCGTTCAGACTTCCCTGGCGCGTGTCTAGAGTAACGTGCAGCGCGTTTTAATTTCCCTATGCAAAAAACTGCCATGCGTCTTTTCAACATTTAAGGCAACTTCTCTCACACGCTTCTCTTACGTTTTCTCTGGAGATTTTTTTAATCTCTTCCCATTTCGTTGCTCTTCTTCATTTTCTCTTGCTCTTCTCCTCGCGGCGGTCGCAGTTCCAAGCATCTCCGGCAATAGGTGTTCTTTTTCGTTTCTCGCTTTTACTTTTGATTAATTTTCACACTTCTTCTGTTGTGCTCCTTTGGTTTCTGGGGTTCTTTGCCATTCGCCGCATGTCTGGGGTTTTTAGTGTTGGTTTTATGAATGTTGATTCGAAGCTGTAGTTTTTTCGAGCTTTTCTTTTTTGGGGGAGAGTGATGTTTAGTTGCGATCGTCGATGGTGGTTGTTTAGTAGTTTTCTTGGTGGTTTTGCAGTTTCGCCGCTGAACTTAGGTTGAGGGAGAGGTTGGTTTGTGCCGTGATTTGGTTAAGAGGTTTTTTTGTTTTATCTTTGCTAAGATGACATCTTATGATGATTTCTATCCTTGGGCGTCGTTACCCCTTCGTAGAGAGACTTCCAGCTTTACTTCGGACAACTTTATAGTTCGGTTCCGCCATGAACAGCCCCTGTGTCAGAGTGACGAAGAGGATGTTCTTGTAGTTCGATGTGAATTAGACGAACCGGTTTGTGCGAACGAGTCCAGCGATCACTCAGGGCCGTTTTGTTTCTTTTATGCGACCTTGTTCTCTAAGGTTGGTATGCCACATACTAGGGCGATTTCAAGTGAACTTGTGTACTGGGCCGATCTACGACCGATTTATGAGGGATATTTGTTCTCAAAACCGCACCACCTTCCCTCTTGGTAGGGAGTACATGACCACGTTCCCATCTGTTTCGGCATTCCCAACAATGTAATACCACGAATTTAATTAATTAAATTAATAATTAATTAATAAATGCGGGGAGGCTAGTGCATTTATGACATTAAATTATGTTATGTATGACGTGGAAAAGTACTAGCTCATGTGGTTGAGAGTACTTTAATTGTGTGAAAAGACTTGGGTTCGAGTCCTATGGATGCCAAGTGTGTTTAGTTTTGTTATTAATTGTTTTAATGTTATGTTGCGCCACATTTTGTATGAGATAATGCTTGAATTGTGTGTGGTAGCAGGAAACATAAGTTGGCCTGATGGTTAGCTTTGAGTTGGCATTGGGAAGGTCATGGGTTCAAACCTTGGTGAGTCAAATTTAACTCTTTTTGGCTTAAACTTTAGCTGTGGGCTGAATATGAATAGGTGGAGAAACCTAGCAGAAAGTGGGAAGCTAAAGGGCTGAGAAACAAACGTGGTGGTACTGTCAGCCTTGGTGATCAAAGGAAATCCCTTAATTTCAAGCTTAGAGCGGGGAAGTTTCAGGTTAGGGGAGCTAAGCCGAATTTCTATGCTTATGGTGTTGTTTTGCATGATCTGTGATGAATTGGGAGTGAATTGTCGTTTTGCCTCTGAGGGAATTAAGGGTTTGGGTTTGGGGTACTGTTATATTGAATGTTGGCCTAAATGCATGAGTAGTTTGGGGTTATGAACTGTATATATTACAATTGTGCAAAGTTGTATGTTGGGGCATAATTTCGAGTCCAAATATGTGCATAAGTTTAATGAATTGGTGTTTAATGAATTGGTAAGTGTGAGTTGTATTTTGGGTCTCTGGCACAGTGGGTGCGTGCGTGAATCAGTGCCAAAACCTGCAATTTTCGCTCAAGCGAGTGAGGCTCGCCTAGGCGAGACATGCAGGAACTCATAAACCTCTCTCTGCTCGAGTAGTTCGCTCAGGCGAGGTGAGTTGGTCTTGGGTGACAGACCCTCTCGCCTAGGCGAGAATCCGTGCGTGCCTCGAGTGTGTTGGTTGCACATCTCGCGCAGGCGGGGTTTGTTGTTTAGGCGATGATGTGTCTCGCTCAGGCGAGAGCCTCTCGCCTGAGCGAGAATTCAAATAACGTTCTAATGGAGGTTTACCACACAGCTCAAGCAAGGGTTGAGAGTCTTGGGCGAAACGTGATCCCGCCCAGGCAGGTGAGACTCGCCTAAGCAAGGGTTCGTGGTTGGTTTCATGTATGATGCTCGCTCAGGCGAGGTAACCTAGCCTGAGCGAGGTGAACTGGAATGCTTAGGCGAGAGTTGGATGTTTAAGCTAGAGGTGGATGGATGGTAAGTTCAGAAGCAAAATGGTTGCAATATTGGATTGATTGGAGTTTGTGTGATGATGGGGGATCTACAATGTTCCTAAGATATCTCGATGGTGAGCTTGCTGGAGTTCCATGGGTCGTGCTCCGGAACGTATATTTGAGTTGTGGCTCAGGATAGGGATAAGCACGTGGCATTCTATGGGTTGTGGCCCGGAATGACTTCCTTGAGTGGTGGCTCGGGATAGTGGATGAACACGAGGAACCTTGAGTTATGGCTCGGGTTGGTGAGTGTGCCGGTGGAGTGTGCTGGTTGTGGCCAGTATGGATGGGTCCAGATGGATTGCCCTCCTCAGTGAGTCACTGACTGTAACATCCCACCAGGATATTACTAATTTATAAATAAATAAATGGAAAAAATAAAATAGCGTGTTTAATAATACCTCATTTTCCCAAAACGCGGAAAAATTTAAAGCTTTATTAATTGAGCAGATAAATTTTAGAGCGTCCATTACAAAACTAAAACCACAATGTCACCAAGTCACCCATCAGGGTTTACAATTGTTTTCAAAACAAATAAATACATATAAAAGTTTCCCAAGTCAATCCCCTCTCCGC
>Ga0214542_1007178_pt1 | contig 19601 bp, 8 predicted proteins | sample CNSS1metaG_FD_160096 | JGI IMG/M metagenome (GOLD analysis project Ga0214542, IMG submission 160096) | Root nodule microbial communities from cowpea collected in UCLA plant growth center, Los Angeles, California, USA - CNSS1 | ecosystem: Host-associated > Plants > Roots > Nodule | place: USA...
TCTTCCTCTTCTATTTATAGTGAAGCAAGCACGTACATATGAAAAGCTATGAAAAGACTACTCTAAGATACTAGGCATGATTACATGCAACAGTAGATATGGCAGTAGGTAGTTTCCCACACTCAACACCCTACACATAGGGTTAATGATACAATAGGTATAGGTAATAATTCTAACAAACATATCCCCTCACATTGAGGACAAAATATCTGTGGTGTCAGAAATAAAAATTTATGGGTGACTTGATAGTGGTAGCATGATAGGCCAATAGTTAGGGTATCCTAACACAACTTCACAACTTGGAATTGTAAGGTGAGGTTGCACCATTTATTTGTTGTAAATTTGGTTACATCTCTAGATCATGTGAGATCTTCAACTACTACACCCAGCTGACAAATAAGTATTGAAAAAATAAGTTAAATTATTCTGACAAGTTAACCTGTTCAAAAAAGTTAAACAGTTCCAACAATGAAACGGTAGATGAACTACTTGTTCCCGTATGAGCTCTAGAGGCAATACTTAACTAGTAAAATTTCTAGCTTTTATTGAATCTGATGCATCCAACTAATGCAAATTATGGTGCTATGTAAGTCCTCTAAAATTATCACCAACTGACGATCCTTTGGAACAAATCAAATATACGAAAACAATTCCAAAGTAGGGAATAATATATGGGGGAAGTTTTGGTGCCAGCATGTCATGTTTCTCTGGATTATTTTGTACTCCAACGGCAACATGGAAGTGGCTGAGAACTTCAAGGGAAACTCAGACAGTGAAAGGGATGATTTGCTGCAGATTGAAGTACATTTGGAATGATCTCTGGAGTTTCTCTTTTAACTTCTGATAAAGCTTCTGATCATATTAGTTTTTTATCTTCCATACAACCCTTTATCACTCATAACTACCAAACATAGTTCCATATTTCCCGTTCTCTGCAGTTTAAGAAATTTTTGGGCTTCATCATTTATGCTTTTTTCATTAGTCTGTTATTTTCTTACTGTTTTTTTTTTCCAACCAAATGTTTAGTTTTCTTGAAATTGAACCTGGTTTTAGTGTTGTTTTCTTGTTGGGAATAACCTTTTCTAATGAGGGTTCTAACTTTGAACTTGGTAACTTCTTTTTTTATTAATTCTGTCTTCTTTATGTAAGTTTGACACTTGTTTCATTTAATTCTTTTTGTTTTATAGAGAGATGTTCCTGCACGGTATCTTCTTCGACTTGGTCAAGGAGAACAAGAGCTAGCAACTGATCTTGATTTTAGTCGGCAGGGTCGCGTTAATGCTATGCTTGTGAGACGGTTAGAATTGCTGAGTGAAGTGGAGAGACTGGCAAGATCTCTTCAATTACCAGAGGATGTGGGTTACACTTGTGAAACTGCAGGATACTTTTGGTTACTTCATGTTTATTCACGCTGGGAGCAATTTCTTGCTGCTTGTGCTGAGAATAAAGAAAAGTCAACATTTGTTCGAGATCGTTTCCCCTTCAAAGAGTTCTTCTCTGATACACCACTTCCCGTATTTACAGGCGAGTCTTTTGAGAAAGATATGCGAGCTGCTATGGGGTGCTTTTGTCATCTTAAAACCGTGTTTCAAGAACTTGAAGAGTGCCGGGCATTCGAATTACTTAAGTCAACTGCTGATAGGGCTAACTATTTAATGACCAAGCAGGCTAAGATTGTGGCTATGACTTGCACCCATGCAGCACTAAAGAGGAAAGATTTCCTCCAGTTAGGTTTTAAGTATGACAACTTGTTAATGGAAGAAAGTGCCCAAATTTTAGAAATTGAGACTTTCATTCCAATGTTACTCCAGCGGCAAGAGGATGGTCATGCACGGCTTAAACGCTGTATTCTGATTGGTGATCATCACCAGTTACCTCCTGTTGTGAAGAATATGGCTTTTCAGAAGTACAGTCACATGGATCAGAGTCTATTTACCAGGTTTGTCCGATTGGGCATTCCTTACATTGAGCTAAATGCTCAAGGAAGAGCCAGGCCAAGTATAGCTAAACTTTACAATTGGAGATACAGAGAATTGGGAGACCTTCCTTCTGTAAAGGAAGAAGTCATATTCAAAAGGGCAAATGCTGGATTTGCTTATGATTATCAGTTAGTGGATGTTCCCGATTACCTTGCTAAGGGGGAGACGACTCCATCCCCTTGGTTTTACCAAAATGAGGGAGAAGCAGAATATGTTGTCAGTGTCTATATATACATGCGTCTTTTAGGGTATCCTGCAAATAAGATATCCATTTTGACTACTTACAATGGTCAGAAACTTCTCATCCGAGATGTTATAAATAGGAGATGTGTTCCATATCATTTCATTGGTCCTCCAAGCAAGGTATGTTTCTCATTCTTTACTTTTAATTTATATTTTAGATCAAATTTCAAAGTTGTTTCTTTGATGGAAGGTGGTGTTAATGATGTTTTAAACATCATACACTCCAAGCAAGGTATGATCCTGACACTTTTCCTTTCCCTTTCACTTTCTGTGTCACCAACTACTAACTTTAACGCCATATTATTGAGTTTTGTATTTTAGAAGACGTAATGATGTTTTAAACATGCCTGTTATCAGCTTTGGATCGTTTTTACCTATATTGTTCATTTCACCTTCTAAACTTCCCAATTTGATTGTAGGGTTAAGAACTGATTACATTGCAGATGATGCTGTGGATATTTTATAAAGAAAAATACCTGCAAGTAGCTTGTTTACCCTAGCCCATATTCATTTCTCATGGGAGGAGTGGGTCATTTTTAAAATTAGACGGGAGGGGAAGGGTAGTGTCATTGTCTTTCAGGGAAGGTTATTTTACTTTTGGTAAATATATTTAAACCACACCACAAAAAACTAGCTATTGAAGTTGGAGAGCCCAAAGCTTTGTAAAACCCCATGCATACTTCCAATGTCGCACTCAAGTCATACCTTGCATACTGATACCATTTTCTTATATGATGTTTTGGACTTTGGAGAAAACATCTCTGAAATTGTTGTACATTTTTTCAGTTTTGATTCTTAATTATGTCAGTTTTCTATAAATGACTGCTCTCAGGTTACTACAGTGGACAAGTTTCAAGGTCAGCAAAATGATTTTATATTGCTATCTCTTGTGCGTACTCGATTTGTTGGTCACCTACGTGATGTAAGAAGATTGATTGTTGCAATGTCACGTGCTCGACTTGGTTTGTACGTCTTTTGCCGTCGTTCCCTTTTTGAACAATGCTATGAGCTGCAACCGACATTTCAGCTGCTTCTTAAAAGACCTGACCACCTTGCCCTTAATTTGAATGAAATTACATCATATACTGAACGAGATGTTGAAGATCCTGGATCTAAACATATACATCTTGTCAGTGGCATTGAGGAGATGGGGAGTATCATAGATAGTCTGTATCAGGTATGTCTCACATCTCATAATACAAGAAAATGTTCTCCATTTTATCTTCAGTTATTGTGATACTTTTCCTGCTTTTTTCTAATAACATAAATTCATCCAGACCGAAAATTTTAGAAAGTCAGGCTAAGGAATATTTTCCGTGAAGTTTATTTTCCGTTTTTTCTAAGCGTGATGCCTGGAATATTCCGATGAGATGTTTGTTGTGGGATAATATTTTTTACGCTAGCTTATTTTAATACAGGCTGAACTTTGGTTGTACTCCTTTACTTGCCATAGGTTATATTCTTTCTGGGTTTTATTTCACAAAAAGACTCAATTATTTTTTCTACATATTTCCAGGTAAAGTTGAGACAGGAGTTTCATCAAAATGAGCCTTATTCTGGTCAAGTAGAACCATCAGAAAATAACGAAAACAGCGTGGACATGCTAGAGCAAGCGGAGGGCAGTGATATGCCACAACAAGCGGAGGACAGTGATACGCCACAACAAGCAGAGGACATGCCACACGAAATCAAGGAGGCTACAACTGTCGATAACCATGTGGCTGAAAATATGCCACCCGAGAACAGCTCGGAAGATGCTACCATGGTTGATAACAGTGATGGTGTTGCAAAGGAGGAGACCGGTGTAGGTGGTTCTAAGTAAGCAAGCATCCATTACACTTGTGTTTATTTTTAAGTTACATATCCGTAGGTCATGCCATTTAGTTCTATGTCTAGATAAATCAGTGTGAAATTGACAAGATGTAGCAATGGGAAATCAGATTTTTGATGTGAAAGGTAGGGTGGAGGAATTTATGAGCTTGTACCAATTGTAGTCCGTATATGGAGATTTTGATAGAAGATGAATTTGCTGTAGATTGAATGTCTTACCTGATTAAGATCTTAGTCCCCCAGAAAGAAGGGTATGCAGATCTCTTACTATGCTGTACAGTAGCACCGACATTCACTACTATAGGATAAGATGACGTTTATGTAACTTTTCTTCTTTTTGTTAAAAAAGGAAAAACTGCGGATATTTTTGTGTTTCTTGTCACCATACGATATCCTGCAAACTATCCAAATTTTATGTACATTCTTTTTTTTCACCCCATAGATATAGTTCATTTACTAAAATACTTTTATCTATTATTTAAATAAAACCCTTCACTTTTCAGAATATGTACAAGATCTTTCGGATTATTATCAGTTCTAGGATGACTTCTTGCTATTTGAGATGTATGAAAATTATATAATACTCATTATCGTATATATTATATATCTGTCCAAATATTCATTAAAGATTAACAAATATTAATAATGTAATAAAAAAATATACATATTTTTTTCTTTAATATCAAATAAAAAAATATAATTATACAAATTTCAAATGAAATCTATATAAATTAGTAGTGTTTTAGTATTTAGAACGGATATCAGAAGATGAGATATATATATTCCCATATTATCTCTTTATTATATTATGATATAAGATTTATTTACGTTTATACTTACATTCGATCAATTTAAATAGATCGTGTCATCAAAACAATTTTAATAATATTTATGTATATAAATTTATTTGTCATTCTAATATAATTAGGAATACAATTTTGAGTTAAGTATAAGATATTATTGAGATGTATTCATATTTTTTTATGTTGTGGTGGAAGTAGAAAGTAGGGAAAGCATAAAGGAAATGCGAAATTCGTGGTGTGGTATGGGTAGGGCTTAAAGAAACCAACTATGAAGTTTAGCATTGAAATACCAATGTCAAAACTCGTGGATTATAATGACTTTTAAAAGCCTTATTCTGTACGACGATGGTTTTAAGTTTGCAATACAACACAATACATTTATAATACATTTTTCTACACAACACAATAAAAACTTGTGGATTTTTTATTTTTACAATACAATAACTTTTTGATTTTATTTCTTTTACTACTACATTATTTGTTTTTATCTTATTAAGAAATAAATACTTTAAATATACTATTATATATCCATTAAATATTGATACAGTAAAGTGACAAATTATTTAATATCCATTTATGTTTTGTAAATTAACAGATTCAAAAACAATTCAACATAATAAATATTTTAACTATGCATATCAATTTAGTTAATAAAAAAAATATATTATGAACAATAATTTCAACTAACTTATTAAAATAAGATGAAAAATATTACATAATTATATACAAAAATTAAAATTTTGGACTTGATTTTGTTATGAGCCTAGTGCCTATGTTTAGGGTGAGGTTGGTAGTAGAGACAATGACTACAATAATTATGTTAAGAAGTTGTTATGGTCACTTAAAAAATAACATAATACTCATTCTGTCTCTATTTATAAAGACATTATTCAGAAAATATTCTGTCCTTATAATAACTTTTGCAATCACATCATATATTAATTAATATTTACTTACAAAATTTTACTTAAACATTTTAAATAAATGATAAATAATTTATCAATTTAATTTAAGAATATAAATACTCATATATGTCACATCCATAAGATATGATAATATAATTAATATTCCATTTTATAGACTAATTTTATAGGATAAAAAACTCATTTTGTTAAGATAATATTAAAATCATAATGAAGTCTATTAATTTATTGTGTTACTTGTTATTGAATCTTTTTATCTCAATGTTTAATATTTTTTATATGAGATAGTAGTATGTTAGAGACATGTCAAATTATAATATAGGTTTAAGAGTATTTTTTGTTCTAATTTTTTCAGAATTATTCAATATAGTCCTTCAATTTTTTTGGGTCTTAATGTACTCTTTATTTTTGCTAAAAAAAATTTATTGTAGTTTCTTCCATTAGATTCATGTTAAAGCTCTTTAAGGATGAAAATGTGACCATGTAAATAAAACATGACATTATAAATATTCAAAGTGGTTAACATTACAATGTCACATATACATTAATTCATGTTGCAAAATTGTTACTCTCTAAAATGTGTTAGCACTCATTTAACTAAAAGAGTTACATGGATTTTTTTCTAATAAAAATGACAATTATATTAAGACGAAAAAAATTGAGAAATCATGTTAAATACATTGAAATCTTCAAAAGTGTATTTTTACATGACAAATTTATTGTTTTAAATTAATTAAATTAAATTAGTTTAACGGTCTTGGTGGTAGTATACAAAATTAAGGCTGTACCAAATTGAAAAAAAGAAAATAAATCCAAGCAATTAAATTAAATTGAAGTAATGAGGCATCAATAGTTGCTTAATTACGAGCAAATTACTAGTGATTGCATTTGTTCCTTTCTCCATGGTCTTTCATATTAAAATTGTTGTGTTGTGTTGTGCGTGCATATTTTTGAAGTTGAAACTCTCAACTATTAATTAGTGATAATATTTTTGTTTTGTTGTTGATGTTTAAATATCAATATGCTGACTTATGGAGTTGGGTGAAGAAAATGAATTCACAAAGAACTAAGATACTTACCATGGCATTACACAATTTGATATAGCAAGTGGTTAGTGACGGTGACTCAAATTTCAAAAACTCTAACTCTTCCACTTCCAACTTGTTCATATTTTTCTCAATCAAAATTTAAATTGTACTTTTGGAACCATTAAATGTCGACACGTTATCAAACCAAAAACTTAAATTTAATTGGTAATTAAATATTTGTCATATAGTTTTCCAATTTGATGTTATTGGAGATGTTTTTTTTTTTCAACTCAATCTATTCTATCCAATGTTTCCAATTAAATCTATGCAACACTTTATTATAATTAATGCTAATTAATGTTAAATGTGAGTAATCATCTCATATCAATTGAAAGATACATATGATATGATTAGTTGAAGATACATAAATAGGTTAAGATTAGTGATGAGCAATATGAATTAATTAAGGATGGTCACACTACCACACTTTACAAAAGAAAAAAGGACAATTATTCCTAAAAAAAAGTATTAACCCTAACATTTGTAATCTTATAAAAAAGTTATTTCACATTTCAATTTGATCCCTAATTAATTAACACGTTTTTCATTTAAATTTAAAATTTATGATTAATTTAATTTTAAGATATAATTATTGTTTTAAAAAGGTCCTTGGGGGCAAAGTTTGATTTCAAATGTTAAAAAGATGAATAAAAATAGAAATGATATATTTCAATTTGTAAATGATAATAATAATAAAAGGTTCGCAAGTTTTAAAATATTTTTTAAACTGTAATTTTATTTTAAATTTAAACGAAAGACTAATTAATTAAGTACTAAATTGAAAAATGACTTTTTATGAAAACAAATATGACAAGGTAACTAAATAACTATGGGTAAGATTTTTTTTTTCTAATATAGATATTTCTTTTGGGGTTAATAAACTATTACCAAGCTAGAAAATTAATGAAAAAAAAAACATTTTCTATTTTCTTTAGGTAGAAAAGTTGCACAAAATTATTTTTTACAAGGAAGGGGTGTTTTCATTTTTTCATCAAATTCTTTAGTCAGTTTTTTTTCTTTTTTCTCTTCACTAAAATAATTCATTTTCTTTAGGATTCACTAAAGAATTCTCATATGACAACCAAAGACTACATAAGTGATTTTGTCACAAAATATCCAAATGTCTAATGGGAATGAACAATTCATGGATGCATTATCTTATCCTATAGTCATTTGGAACTATGACACTTTTGGGACCATTAAGATTCCAAAATCTTGTAAATAAAAAAATGGTAAGTATAATATTGTTTTTTTTTAACATTACTTTTTATAATTATAATTATAGGCCACTTTTAAAGTATAGTAGTCAACCTTAAAAAAAAGAAAGAAAAATGAATTACGTTTACGGTGGTGGCTGGTGCAATAGAACTTCATTCTAGTGATACTTTAAAGCAACAAAAAGTGCAAACATAATTAATTAGAGACATGATCCTTTTGTTATTAGTTATTCTTTTAAAGAACGGTGAACTATAGATTTAGTTATTTATTTATTTCTATTTGATTTAATGTGATCTTTTATATTTTTAAATGTTTAATTTAGTTGTTTATATTTTAAACAATTTTTTTAAATGTCTATACAACATATAGGGTCAACTTTTAACTATTAATCAAACCATCATATTAGAAATGACTTCTTCATTCCATACAAGATTTAAAAACAATAAAAAAAACTCTTAGACGTAAAATGTGTTACACTAATTCATTATTTGAATAAAACAATTCAATATAATGATACATAAACATCCTTATGTGATATTCTATTGTCAAGTATTCAAAACCTTTTCTATAGTATATTGTTTAATTATTGATATTTAAGATCAATATACATTTTTTTTTCTTCTTTACAATTTATGTATCACTAAATTCGGTACAATCATATTAAATAAAGAGGGTCACTCACACAACAATACTTTTTGTTTTCTTTTTTCATAAAGTGTGACATGTTAACAATAAATACATTTTCATAATATCGGAACATTTTATAGGATTTCATGTTAAAAGGAATTTTGATAATTTTATCTTCTTGAGTACCATTACAAGTGTTTTTTAATTATCATGTTTTGAGTAAACATTTTGTTGTTTATTATAAATTGCCTTATTTCTATGTCACAAGTATGCAATAATTACGACCACACATATTTTTTTTCTCTTTTGTATTCTATACCTATCAAAGAAAATATCTCATTTTTCTAATAAATATAGTTTGACAAAATGTTACCATTTGACAGCATCTCCGTCAAAAGTTGTAATGAATCAATAAATTTTTTATTACTTAATCCATATTTTATCTTCAAATCCAGGAGTTTAAAAATAAATAATCATATAAATCTTATATACACTCAAAATACAAAAAAATATGTTGGAACCACTCTCTAATTTATGATACACATAATAAACATGTAGTTTATAAAAACTCTCTTTAACATCATTATGAATCATGTATATTAGCATATTATTTGCGGTAGTGGTTGGTACATATACAACTTCATTCTAGTAATGCTTTAACACAACAAAAAGTGCAAAGTTTTGTAATCTTTTGATTTTCGCATTAATATCCTTCTCTTTTCTTAACAATAGTTTATCTCCTTTTTTATTGGAAACCTCTCTCTCTATCTCTTTGCATTATAAAAATATTAATTATTCATGGATGTTAATCACCCCAATTTGATTAATTAGATGCAACTTTTACACTAATGGTGTTCTAAAAGAAAAATAATAATGATGCATGTTGATTGGATAATCACTTCAAAATAAGATAAAGTTGATGATGCCGTCCATCCAATCACGCTTCCTATTTCTCATCTTTCATTACTACCATACATCACTTTCATGGTTAGTAGATTACTTAATTTATGTCTTAATTTTAAAAATTAGAAGAAAAAAACATGCATTCTAACACCCCTTTTCTTCCCATCTTCTAAAACAAAAAGTGTAAAAATTACGACATCATCATAAAAAATACTTAACCTTTGTCTTCACGTAATTCATAATATAACCAATCATGTTTTAATTTCGTTTCAAACTTTTGGTTTTTAGTGACACTTTCTAGATACTAATAGTGCAAACCAGACAATCGGCAGCTAAGTGAAAGAAGATTCTTAGAAAGGGGAACAACCTTATACATAGTGGACTCGAACTCTTATTAATTGTAATTCATCCATTTTTTTTTATAATTTAATTCATCCATTTTCATATTTTGATTGGATTCAGTTGGTTCTCTTCTTATCTTTTTACTGTAGCTGATTACAATATTATAAAATTGGGTAGAGTTTCGAAAAGTAGTTTACTTTAGTCTTAAGTTATAATATTTAATAAATGAATCAACATAACATATTTTTCTTATTATAATACTATTATTAATAAAATATAATTAGTTACCGTAAGATTAATTTATATATTAATTTATAAATTAAAAATTATTAGTAATTAAAATATTTTTTTATTATGAATTGGTCTCTAAATTAATCACTAATATTAATAATCAAAAGAATTGATTAAACATATTTTTTCCTATTAAAATTGATAATTATTTATGAGCTTTCTTGTAATGATTATCGATGATATACTTAAGAGTTGAGCATTCAAAATGAAAGAAAATAGATATGGGATGACATTGTAAAATTATAACATGTGATTCAATTACAAATTGCTGTGTATAATAAATTTATTAACTTTTATATAATTACTTCATGAGCGATCACTAGTGTAATTTTTGACTTTTGAAATTGTCTTATATGCTTCATTTATAAGAAAAACGATGCATATAAAAACACAATGATACTTTTTAAATTATTGTGAACTTATAGGGTTCGATTGTTGAAAGAATCGAAGTCTATTTCTCTATATGCTTCAATTGCTAAAGAACCAAAGGCTACAAGTTTGTGAAAATTTCAAAATTGTCACTCTTTTTTTTTAATTATTTTATCTAAGTGAGAGATATAGGCTTCGATTGTTGATAAACCTATACAACCTATATGCTTCTGTTGCTAAGGAACCAAAGCCTAAATATTTAATATTTACCAAATTGTCATTCAGTGCAAAGCTTTATGCTTTGATTATTCGTAAAATCAAAGCCTATTACATTTTAGGCTTTAGTTTTACTAATAACCAAAGCCTATGCTCTACCTAGGATTAAATTTCACGAAAGTTTTAGAGGCACCAAGTTCATTATGCAATTTTCTCCTTCCTTTCCTCCATTGTGAATCCACTATGCATACCCTACACAATCAATTTTCTTCTTCTTTTTCATTGAGTGCTCTTCTTCGGCCTTCATCCCTACTTTTTCATGAATTCCAAAAGGTCCCCATTATTTACCGTCGTGTTGCACATGAGTTCTAGAGGACCTCAACTGTTTGCCGCCACTCCATTCTCCTCCTCATTCCGTCGGTGGATGAGTCTTTCATTTTTTTTTTGCATTTTTTTATTGATTTCATGTGTTCCTTGGGTTCATTGTTTTTAAAGTTTGTGTTTATATATGTAATCTCGTGAAATGATCGCAAAACAGAGTTGTGGGACTGTTGGTTTTGGCTGGTCTAGGAGCACTATCAGTCACCATGTTGTTTTGGTTGAACTTTGCTTGCATACTCTTAATTTATGTTATTTTTAAGTACTTAAATTTTAGGCTTAAGTACTATTTTGATCCCGTTTATTCAATTTGGTTCCCTTGTTTTCTTTTTTGCGTTCAATTTGGTCTCTTTTCATGATGTCGTTTAAATTGATAATGGGAGACTGTACAGGGTGACATTAAATATTTTTCATTATGTGGCCTTTTAATATTTGTAGCCGTTGCAATGTTTATTGTATTTTGAAATGAAATTGGGGATATGATGTAGATGTGACAATGAGCAAGGACAAGGATCCAATTGAAGAACTTGGAGGACCTATAACAAGGTCTAGAGCAAGGAAAGCAAAAGAAGTTCTGCAACAAGTGTTGTCAATATTATTTGAATACAAGCCCAAGTTTGAAGAAGAAAAGACTAAAGTTATAAATTGCATCATGGCCCAAATGGAAGTGGACAAACGCGCCATATTGATGCAATTTCTTTTATTTAAATAATGGCTCATTGCTTTGTAAAATTGGTTGACCAAATTATATTTTGGGTTAACCAATTAATGAGCTTTAGTTTTGCTTTAATTCCAAGTTGTAATAAGGGTCCATTTGACAGCTTAAGAACCAGCCTTTGGAAGACCAAGAGGACCTTGCTGAATACTTTTGGATGACTTTTGGCTGCCACAATTTCAGTTACAATCAGTCATTAAGTAGTGGACCATTATTAACTTGAGTGGATTATTATTAGCTCTAGTGGGACATAATGACAATTAATGAGTCTTTTATAATTCTAATGGTTAAAGCTCCTATATAAGTTGAACCATTTTTTATCAATGAAATCAAGTTAAGTTTTGTTCAGAAATTCTATTTTCTATCTAATAGTGAGAGTGATTCTTCTAGTTCTTGAGTGATTCAAGAACCCTTGGCTGTATCAAAGGATTTTTCCATCCTTTGTATGTTGTCTCCTTTGGAAAGAGTGATTTTTTCCTTCCACTTTTAGATTCACCTCTTATTTCTTTCTTTTTCACCCCAATTTTCAAAAAGAATACCTAATAATTAATTATGCCAAAAAAAAATCTCATGGTCATAATTGGTTCTAACCCTAAAGATCCTAAGTCAGCCCTTGTGCAATGAGATTCACATCAGGATAAAAAGGGAAATAGGGTTTGGGAGATAAACTGAGATGGGTTTTGTCATGACATGAAAAGTGAGTGTGTTCGTTGTTTGAATGTTTGTTAGGTATGTCTGGTTGTCAATCTTCTTCCTCATGCTGTAATAGTTGGAGGCAATGAATTTGTTGTTCCTCACATGGTGGTGGTTCAAGGGGAATGAGGTTAACCCCAATTTGCAATTGTGGAAATATTACAATACTAAGAATGAAAGAACTTCAAAGAATGTTGGTAGGAAATTTTGGGATTGTCCTAACTACAAGGTTAGATTAATATATAGGAGATTTAATTTTTTTGTAATAGAAAGATTTATGAGTAATTGATATTGTCTTTGTTATTATTGTTAGGGGTGGGCATGGATTGGATATTTAATGATCCAATCTACATCCATTTTATATCCAAATAATTGGATTAGATTTTTGACCCAAATCCATTTTTTTAGCAAAAGTAGTTTGGATATTTTAGAATCTAGATCCAAATATTTGGATCAAGATTTAAATCCAATCCAAATATTTGAATCAAGTTTAAAATCCAGAATCCATTTTTAATAAAAGAAATTTAAATTGAATTTCTTAAAACTTCTGTCATTAAGGCCCGAATGACTCGGATGGGATCGACGACCCGGACGGACCCGACAACCCGGACGATCCAGACGGGCCCGACGACCCGAACGACCCAGACGGGCCCGATGACCCGAACGGGCCGGACAACCCGAACGGGCTTGAAAACACAAACAGGCTCGACGACGCGAACGGGCCGGACGACCCGAATGGGCCCAACGACCCAGACGGGCCAGACGACCCGGACGGACAAGTCCAAATAGTCGGGCCCAATCGGGTAGTCGGGCACGTTCGAATCGTGGGGCCCGTCTGGGTCATCAGGTACATCAAGGTCATCAAGCCCGTTTGAGTCGTCGGGCCCATCCGTGTCGTAGGGCCCGTCCGGGACGTCGAGCCCGTCTAGGTCGTAGGGCCCGTCCGGGTCGTAGGGCTCGTTCGTGTCATCGTGCCATCCGAGTCGTAAGGCCCGTGTAGGTCGTCAGGCTCGCCGGGTCGCCAGGCCCGTTAGGGTCGTCCAAGTCATCAGGTCCGTCCGGATCGTCGGGCCCATTCGGGTCATCCGGCCCGTTCGTGTCGTCGTGCCCATCCAGGTCGTAAGGCCCGTGTAGGTTGTCAGACCCATCCGGGTCGTCGGGCCCGTACGGGTCTTCGGGCCCGCTCTGGTCGTCGGGCCCGTCTGGGTCGTCGGGCCCGTCCGGGTCGCCAGGTTGTCCGGCCCATCCGGGTCTTCGGGCTCGTTCGGGTTGTCAGGCCTGTTCAGGTTTTTGGGCCTGCCTGACTCGTTCGGGTCTTTGGGCTGCTTTACCTGTTTTCGTCATTGGTTCTGCCTGGTCCGTTCGGGTTTTCGGGTCCGCGTGACTCATCAGGGCATTGGGCCTGATCGACTCGTTCGGTTTGTCGGGCCTGTCCGATCCGTATAGGTCGTCGAGCAAGGCCCATCCAAGTCTGAATTTAGCATAGTTCATCTCAACCTTTAATCTAACCCAACTAAATTTAAATTGAAAATTTGGATTGGATTTTTTGGATTATCCATATTTAAAAATCTTGATTTATAAAATGGATATCCAATCCATAAGATATATAAAATGTAAATTAGATTGGAATCCATATCCATTAAATGGATTTTAAATGGATTAGATTTTTAATAGAATGGATTATAAATGGAGTGGATTGGAACAAAAGTGGATTGGATCAAGAAAATTAAATCTTTTGCCCACCCCTAATTATTGTCTTGAATAAAAAACTGGTTCATTTGACTTTGTGGTGTAACTATTTCAAGTGGTGGTCTGAAGAAAATATTGATGAAATGGATGCTATCATTGCTAGGAAAAAGAGGAAGATTTATGATATGGAGAAATCACCGAGAATTTTCAAAAAAAAGGATCCAATTGTTAGTAGGAGTGATTTGCATTGTTGATGCAATGAACATAGTAATGGTGTGTCTGTGTGTAGGTTGATGTGTTTAGGTTGTGATCCTATGTTCTAGTATGTTGTGTTATGTAGGCTAACTAAAATGTAGTTCATGACATGTTAAGGTTGTCTCATTCACTTTTGTAATGTGTACCAAGGAATCAATGAATGAAATTATGATTGTTTGTGTTTTGTTCAATTTAGGCCATATTTTAGTTAAATGTTGTTCAATTTAGTCCATATTTCAATTAAATGTTGTTCAATGTAGTCCTTGTTGTTGACATGAATAACCTGTGAATAGATATATAATAATGACAGTAAACATAAAGATAAGTTGATTAACAACATAATATGATTAATATTTCACAAAAATATTACAAAATTTCATGTTTTTAAGTCGAAACTAGTAAATGAAAAAATACAATTATAAAAGTTCACAAAGGTAGATTACATTATAAAAGTTTAAAGGAATAAATATTATACAATTCCTCTCATAATTGGTAATTTCTACCCCCTGATTGGTTGTGAGGACTCCTCATGTGGTTGTGAAGACCGCTTCGTTAGTTGAGTAGACTATTGAGTTGGTTGTGGTGGTGGATTTGTTAGTTGTGAGGATTGCTTAGTTGGTTGTATTGGTGGCTTGGGTGGTTGTTGAGGAAATAATGACCAATTTTTTCAGTTACGCCTAAGAAAACGATAAATGTTACATTTTTTTCTTGTGCCCAATTTTTCTCACTTCAGTATCATTCTTTTTTAACTTTCATTCTTCCAACCATCTTTTTCTCTTTAGTCTCCTAGGTAATCTTCACTTAAATGGAGGTTGCACATCACGAAAGGATGTTTTTCCCACAAAAGTTGCCTATTAACTAGAAAGATGATAGTCTCATGTGTTTCTTCATATGTGGAGCGTATGAACCAATGAGGTATAATGTTTTTTTGGATCCATATTTATGAACTTCATTGCTGCAATTGTGTGGCAGCAAGGGACACAACCGGTGTGTCACTCTCTATAGTTGTAGTCTCTATTGTCTATGTTGATTGTGTACTTATCCTCAATCATGGATATGTGTCTAACTTCAAACAAATTTTCTCTTGACCAATTGTCCAAAAAGTGCATATATAAGTCCAAAAGCAACATAGTCCAAATACAATTTGTCATGGTTATATAATTAATTTGGGATCCAATATTTTGTTAGATTTGACTCTTTTTAAACTCTTTTTGAATCTTGGGGCAGATGGATTATTGTAAAGTTGATACTCTCATTCTGTAGGTTGCCCACCTTTTCATCATATAAAACCTAATCTCTTCATGCATGGTTATAATATGTTTATTTCTTACATTAATGATGACATAGTTGAAAGCTTCACTCATATTGTTGTCAAGTGTGTCACATATTGCTTGATTTATAAATCTAAGCCTAAACCAAAACATGTTTCAATCATGACAAAAATGTGGTTAACATATCTAGATTTTGTGAAAGGAGAAAGACTACGCAAGGGGAATAGTTATGAGGTATTTGTATGTCTCTTCGTTGACCTCTTTAATATTTAACATTTCTCTTTTCCAAGCTTAGGGGTATGTGCTTGTAGCAGCACTCCACATAAGATTCTTCAATTTTTGTCCAGAAAACTTTTTCCTGAAATTTGTATACAAATGTCGCATGCAATATCTTTGCTCTGCTCTAGGTAAAAGTTCATGGAAAACAGGCAACAAACCCTAGGGGAAACAACTAGGGGGTGGCAAAATGGGTCAAAACCCGACCGGTTTTAGCCCAACCTGATTTTGGCCCGCCTAAAATGGGTCGTGTTGGGCTAGTTCGCTAAGCAAAAATAGGATGTCAGTGAACTTTCTATACTTTCTGATTTCGTATTAGAGGCCCAAATCAAGGTACTAGAGATAACAAAATTGTTGTGATTGAATTTTCTACACATCAATTACATTTGTTCATTCATACAACATTTAAATTTAGGACAATATAACATTGTTGTAGTATATAACATGGTTGTTTGTTCAACCTGCAGGCAATATAAATAACACAAATAGTGTTGGAGGCATGTCTTGCTTGCAATATATTTCATTGTAACTTATGGTTGCATATATAACACAAGCAGTGCTTCATGATCCAGTGCGATATAATGAAGAAAAATACAATCACAAAAGCTCATTGTCTCACCATTATCCAGTGTAGTCCAGGTTTTAAGGAAACCATTAGTAAAATAAAAGCATAACAAAGCATTTTTTTCCTTCAATCTTCATGAATTTTCTTTTCAGGGTTATTAGATGCACCCTTAGAACAATTCCCTTCCACTCTTCAATCTTGATCAACACCATCATCATCATCTTAATAACACATGGAATGGAATTGAAAAATACAACTTAGAATATAAAAATTATTTATGAAAATATTTTGTTATAATGTAAATTAGAGAAGTTGCTATATTCACGAAGCACATGCTTCTAACGACAAATACAAATTATTGCTTCAACATGTTTTAAAGATAGACGACTTCTATACTTATTCAAAATATTTGAACCAATGTTGAAAGCAGATTCAGATGCAGTCATAATAATTGAGATACTTAGCAAGTCTTTAGCCATGACTGTCAAATTTGAAAAACGTTGACTATTACTCTTCCACCATTCAAGAGCATCCACACATTCAGTAATATCAACATCAATGTTGGCTCATCCAAGTATATATCAAGTTGGTTTCTTCCAATATTAATAGTAGCTTCAAGCTTGTGTTGTTTTAATTTCTAACATAAAAACCAAAATCATAGTTTAATTTATGCTTTCCCTAATATGATCTAAAGAATTACCTAGAGCTTTCAATCCTTCTTGCACAATAAAGTTTAAAATGTGTGCACAACAAAGCACATGCAAAAGCTCACCATCACAAACCAAAGAATTTTGCAAAACAAGCTCACTTTTTAAAGTTTTGATCAGAGCATCATTAGTAGATGAATTATCCAAAGTCAAAGAAAATGTTTTTTTCTCGATTCCCAGTCATGCAAAAATCCATTTATCTTCTTTGACAACTGAAATCCAGTGTGAGGTGGAGGGAAGTGGCAAAAATTCATAATTTTACTGCACAATTTCCAATTTGTATCCTTATAATGTGCTGTCAAAGGATTATAACCCTCACTAGTTAAAGAAGTCCACAAATAAGATGTAAAACAAATCCTATTTCTGATTTTCCTAAACTCTTCCTTTAGCATGTTTTTTTTTTCTTTTTTCATATGTATTTTTAAAATATCACTCTTTGTCATATTTCTAGAAAGTAAACATGCGTCGAGATAAGTTATCTAAGTTCTAAGCACTTCATACTCAACAAAGTTGAATGGTAAATCATGCTGGATAATTAAATCAACACACAACTTAAGCGAAACCATTTGATCTATTTTTCTTGCTTTTAGCTTTCCTTACCCATCCACTATCATTTACCTCACATCTTCACATTTAAGTTTATTATATTTGTCAATGTGACGCTTCAAATGGGAAGTGCCATCCTTTTTACTATCAATAATGTATTCTTGGTTGCAGCCATTACAACTTGCCCTCTACTTTCCATCATCACCAACCCCAATCCTAATAAAGTATTTTCAACAATAAGAAATTGTTGACTTACCATTTTTATTAGAGGAGGATTCTCTAAGTTTAACACTCATCAATATCCTCTTCAATCGCACATCAACATTCTCAGTTTCATCATCAACATTTGGAGGAGGATATTGACTCATCCATTATAAGTTGCTAACCACCCCAAGTTTACTAAATCACAACCAATTCAAAATGAATCAAAATCCTAATTAGTAATGACATAAACAACAACACAAATGTGTATTCAAATAGCAACACAAACAAAAATTATGACAACCCAACAACACAAATGTGTACTCAAACAACAACACAAATAATAATTACGATAACCCAACAACAAACAACTCAAACTACTATACTATCACGACAAAGTCAAGGAGCAACTATCACAATACACACAAACAACAATCAATCTGAGAAAGAAATACCTTCAACAACAATTACGACAACAACAATTAGGACAACCCCAATCAATCACAGCAACACCTACAACACGAGGCAAATCTAAATTAGGGTTAAGAAATTCGCAAAAAAGGGCTGAAATGGTAAATTAGGAATGAACCTGTTCGTGGTGGTCGCTCTTTGACAGAATATTCGTTGTCAGTTGTGACAAGCGTGTCCTTGCGCGGGGGCTACTTTAAATTGCGTGGTCGTTGCGTTGTCGTTGTTGTGTGGTGGCTGCGTTCGTCATCGTCAAGTTTCATAGTGGATGATGGTTGACTGTCGATGAGAAGAACGATGGAGGAGAATTAAAGACAGAGACGAGAGGAGAAGAGAGTGTTGTTTGTGACTCGTGACTTCTGATGCACTCACTTGCACACAAATCAACTAAAGAGTGACTCACATGTGTTGCACATGTTTTTCTTTAAATAAGAGCGGGCTGCAAACTGGTCTGTCACGTTGGCATGCCAGACTGATGTAGGTTGGTGAGTTGCATTCTCTGTCTCGACCCATTTTTTTTAGCGGGCTGGCTAATGAACCCGCCAGACCTAACCTTTTTGCCATACCTAGCAACAACATTGTATATATACTAGTATAAATTTTACCAATGATTGTTTGATTCAATAATTTTTAAATTAATTTAAATTTTTTCCAAAATTTAACTTAGAATTAAATAAATTATTCACACATATATAAAATTTTTATTAATTCAAAATATTTTTATACTTTATTTATATAAGTAAAAGTCGACGTAACTAATGTATATCTTCAAAATTCCAAAATATGAACTAATTATTTTTTATCGTCTATTGAATGATATAATTAAAAATTATTAAGTTGTAGTAATATAGTCTTGGGTCCATTATTTTTGTTGATAATGAGTAGAGATGGCAAATAAACCCGTGCCCGTGGGTATCACCCGAACCCGTCCCCGTTTTGACGGGGAATCCCCGCTTTGACTGGGTATGGGTATGGGTATGGGTAATACCCGAAATTTTCAACTGG
>Ga0214542_1007180_pt1 | contig 19600 bp, 7 predicted proteins | sample CNSS1metaG_FD_160096 | JGI IMG/M metagenome (GOLD analysis project Ga0214542, IMG submission 160096) | Root nodule microbial communities from cowpea collected in UCLA plant growth center, Los Angeles, California, USA - CNSS1 | ecosystem: Host-associated > Plants > Roots > Nodule | place: USA...
AAGAAAAACCTACCATTTGAAGATAAGCACGATCAGATGATCTTGGTTTGGGACTTCGATTTATGGAATGGAACCAACATGGGAAACCACCTCCATCCTACTCTGAAACAAATCAACAATAACTCATCATTTGGAATTCTTGTTCACCATTTTAACCAAAATATGAAGACTGTTTTAAATATACACCATACAAACTTTGAATTTGCAATGGAGAACACATATTTCCTTCTCTTGTTGTCATACTACAAAGGCAAAAATAAATGGCCATCATGGATTGAGATAATAACTTTGCATGTCTTTCAAACTTGAAAATCATAACAACAAATTGTTGAAGTTTATAATTGACAAATGATCCTGCATATAAACAGGATGAAGTAAAGTAGTGAAATGAATTTCAAATATGTAATTCAAGATATTTATTAAATGAAATGTAAGCAGTATAACAAAATCATACATCACAAACTACGATTATAAAAGGATTAGCAAAGGAAGGCTTTTTAGAGTGAAGAAACTTGGTCACTGTAAAAGTTTTAGTAAGTGAATCTATCAGTTATAATCATAGTTATAATAATATTCCATATTATGGACATTTGAATAGATTAAATCATGGAAGAGATCAAAACTATCATGGAATTTGCATGACAATGGGTTATTACAATTATACAATCACATACTATAAAAAAAAAACCCATGGATAAAATAAATACAAAACAACAATGGTCTATGATGGTTAAAAACTAAAAGAAGGCACTTGATATAACTAAATGCAAATAAAGAACAACTAAAACAAAAACCCACACTATTATTTGATTCTCTCTGAGTTTAGAACACACAAATAGGGTATTCTTATCTGAAATAAAAATCAAACATTAATGAAGAAAACATTTACTCCTAAGCTTTAAAAAAATAAACTTTTCTTCTCTGTGATGGTTAAAATTAAAAGAAAGCAACAAATTTTAATGCAACTAAATGCAAATAAAGAACCAAAAGGAAAGTCCATAGCATTACCTGGTTTTCCCAAGTTTAGCTCATAGAAACAAGATCCTCCTCTCTGAAAACAAAATAACTTAAAAATTGTAAAGGGAATAAGAAAACCTAGAAAATTGAATAAACATGAATTGAAATAACAACCCTATATTCTTAAAAGCCAACCATGCAAACATGTTGTTTCCCATCCTCCCCTCATGAAAAGTTTTCTACAAAATCATAAGCTAATCAACCAAATAACTCCCAAATTAGATACTTATTCCACTTCACATGATGATGACAACTTACTTTTGATCATTGGGGAGATAAAAAAGTTTTCCACCATATATTTCGAAGAAACTAACAAACAATTAGAATTCCAGTAGGAGTGGTGCATTAATCTTAAAATATCTTATGAAGCTTTGAGAGGCAATGGTTGCATAGTATATGTCTTCCCACTGCCTATATGATAAAGTAATTTCATATCAGCTAAAATGTTAAATATAGGAGAAAATCAAGACAAATGAAATGCTTGCGTTTACCAACATATGATGTTTCTTTTGGAGGTACATAAGGCCAACATTTATTTTATGGTTGTGGCTTTAATTGATAACCAAAGACTACTTTTATAGAAAAGTGGTTCCCATGTATCATATTTATTCACCCAACAGATTTATGATTAAAAGTTAAATGAACTAATCAGGTTAATCAGATAAATATAAATGAAGCGTATTATATCAGATAATTATAAATTAATGATCTAATTTGTATGTAGATTTATGGTTTACACATATAAAAGCTAAAGGACAAAAATGTTATGGTTAAAGTTGAGATTCACAAATAATGTGGATCAAAATCCATATTAAAATTATAAAGCAAATTGAATGCTAAAACCTTGTTTCATCATCACGATCTATAGTATTATGCAGTTCCATGATGTGATGTAGAAAAGTTTTCTCAACCTTAAAATGACAACTCAAGAGATTCCACACATTAATTACTATGATTATTTGTATCGTTTCAAATTTATATATTTTGAGAACTATGCAAAAAATAAGGCTATGGATGTATGTAAAATAATGAAATGTCATTGAACAACCAACACCTCGTGTCATTGGCAATAAAAATTGAGTAGTTTAAAAAAAATATGGAGAAAGAATACTCGTAGATAATCTTAACATACATAATTATCTTGAACAAAAGGCCTATTAGTATATAATAAAGGCAAAAAAATGTATGTCTCACCAATTTAAAGAAATTGTCTTAACAAACCTGTCAAACTTTCCAAATCATAAAACATCAACTGACAAATCATATTTAAACAAAAAGAAAAAACTTATACTATTAAAAATGCATTCAACTTAGAAACAATTTTAGAACCTAAATAAATTTAAAAAATTTGAATGCGTACACCTTTCTAGATGAATAAACTAAAATTTTAGAATCCCAAATAACTCTAAAAAAAGTTAAATGCATGTACATTTTTAGATAAATAAACTAAAATGCGTACAAAATATTAATATCAACGTCATTAAAAAAGTATTTAACATTAATCTGCACAGTTAACAAACCTGCCAAACTTTCCAAATCATAAAACATCAACTGACAAATCATATTTAAACAAAAAGAAAAACTTATACTATTAAAAATGCATTCAACTTAGAAACAATTTTAGAACCTAAATAAATTTAAAAAATTTGAATGCGTACAAATTTCTAGATAAATAAACTACAACTTTAGAACCTCAAATAATTCTAAAAAATTTAAATGCATGTACATTTTTAGATAAATAAACTAAAATGCGTACAAAATATTAATATCAATGTCATTAAAAAGTATTTAAAATTAATATGCACAATTAAAAGGTGAATAAAATTGGAAGTAAATAACAATATTAATATAGCTAATAAAAATAAAACAAACAATACAAAAATTGAAAGTATTGATTTTTTTGAAAAAAAAAACATTATTTAACAAACCAATACGACAAGGTACCAAAATGATGAAAAAAATCAAATAAATACATACGTGTCAAATAAACAGATCGAGATGTTACAGTAATATCCCTAATAATTTGTTTTCTTAACTTTTAAGTAGATACCAGCGGTCATGAAGAAATCGTTAAAAACTAATTTTGACAAATGTATCTATGGCGTTTATCTTAATCGCTAAAATTAAAATTGTTAGTCGTCATAAACTACATCGTTGAAAACTTCAAAAAATTTGTTGTAAAAGTAAAAGCATTGACATTGACACATATTTTAAATAATAAAAAAGTTTACCATCCATTATGAATATTTGTTGATTATACTTTCAAGCAAAAAAAAAACGTTAATTATACTTTCAAGGAAAAAAAAAATTGACATGCTAATATTTATACTACTTAAATAATTAATAACATATATTAAGAAAATGTGCACTGGAATTTAAACTTGTACATATAATTATGAGAGAATCGAAAGGACTATAATGTTTTTGGAAGGATCCAAATAATTTGATAAGTTAACACATCAGATTTTTCTTAATTGCATGAATAACTGAACGTGTAATCTCCTATTTGAAAATAAAATTTTTATTTATTTATATTAGAATATTAGTTATATAATAATAATAATAAATTACATAAAATTAAAGTATATTGCTATAATCTTGTATAATATAAGGCTAACATATTTAATATATAAAATAAATATATAAAAATAATGATATTTGACCAGAGAATGCAACAATTAGGTTTCAATTAATAACATATTAATTGAAATTAACTATTATTAACTGATATATGTTACGGCGGAATGCAAAATCATATTTCCATAAATAGTAAAAAAAAAACTACTGAGACTTCACAGAATTAAAAGAAATTAATTAGTGTCATTTGACATAAAGGATGTATCATGAGTCAAATTCATTTTTTTTATCGTTTTTATCCGAAACTATTATTTTTTTTAATACCTTTCTTTTCAATTTGAACTTTATTGGTCTGCACACGTTTTAGGGATAATGCATACCCTAATACCTAGAGTGGAATCACTATCATTTGTATCATTCGTACTAGTTATTAAACTAAAACTAGAATTCTCACTTTTACTACAATTTCTGACCTTACCTAAAAGTAACTATAAAAATAACTGTTATTATATTCGACTATATTACCAAAAATGCAACTATCAACACAGATTTGAGAATGAAAATAACTATCAATGCAACTATTAATATAATTGTTCCAACTAAAAAGAGTATCATTCATGGAATGATCGTAATCACTCTGAATAACAGTATTCAGATAGCTAGAAAAAAAATTTTCTTGTTCACTTAGAGAAGAATGATTGTTTTATTTTCAATATCTAAATATATGGAATAACTGTTCTTCTTACTCTTCAGTGTTTATAATTCAGAGAAAAAGTTTTCCCGGTAACAGATAAGTTGAATCATTCAATTCAAAAATACTTTCAAATAAGCAATTCATTCAATGGTAAAAATATTTGTCAAATAAATTAAATGTTAAATTTAAATCTTTCAAGTAAAATGTACGCGTACGAAAAATAAAACTAATATGTAATCATCATTCTTATTTTTAAAATAAAAAAAATATACAGTAAACAAAGATATTTTGTATTACATTGTGTTTTGAAACTAAAATAAATCAAATCTTATACAGGACAACGACATAAAGGACAAGTGTGTCTAATTTTCAACCACTTTACAATACACTGACGATGAAAAACGTGATCACAAGACAACGACGATAACCTCTCACTTTCTTCGTAACGAAAATCTTCCATGCAAATGCTGCAGTTCTTTTCCATCCTCAAAAAAAGTGTTGGAATTATATCTAGCATGATGTCTAAATTCAAAGAAATCGGGTCTTCTGAATCTATAGACATCGGATCACAACAAAATTCTAGTATATTCATACTTTTGTTAACAATTTCTTTTGACATAACATCAACAATTTCTGGGATGAAGTATTTAGAGCAACACGGATCAAACATGAAACTCCTTAAAAAATTTTGATTATTTTTGATGAAATTCTGACTGCTAATTAACATCGACCTTTTTAATAAGGTTGATCTTTCAATGTTATTAGTAGAATGTATATATCGAATTGTGATAGTCACATTTATCCTTAATATGTCACTGACTTTGACATTCACTTCATCATCAATTCGCACTCGATGGTAGTAATGACTTATTTTGCTTAAAGTTGCCATGTTGAATGATGAACATGTACCGATCTTTGTGTATTTATATTGAGGTTGTAAATAATTCATACAAAGGAAATACTACTAAATATAATATAAATGATAAAGATAGGATTTCTTCATTTTATAAGAAGTGCATACATATATATATATATATATATATATATATATATATATATATATATATATTATTTTAAGATTTCCATAATATTGATTAAATCAATTTTATTTTAATTTTGCCAAAAGAAAATACCCATCTATCAAGATTTCGCTATCTTTTCATTGAATGATTAAGATTACAATAATTTAAATATATTAAATTATTATTTTTATTGAACAAAAATCTCTATAATCCATTTAATATTTTATATATATATAAGATGGTTTATTAAAGATGTTTTAAAACATAAAAGAGTTTTAATAATTATTTAAAGATTATGATAAAAGATAAGATAGTTTAATAAAGATTTTCTAAAAGATAAAATATTTGTAATAATTATTTAATTTGAAATATTTTTTCACTTAAAATATTTTTGAAGAGATAAGATTTTGGTGAATAATATATCAATTAAGAACATATAAAATAAAGTGAGATAAGTAATTATAATGAAGTATAAAGTGAATTAGATCTCATAAATATCAATATAAGAATACGTCTAATTTGTTAATATTCTATTGAGTGTTTTAGAAGATAATTAAATATTTAATATATTATATATATATATATATATATATATATATATATATATATATATATATATATATATAGATAGATAAATAGATCGATAAGAGAGTTGAAGACAAAAAAATTCAAAACATTTTATTACTTTTAAATAATGATAGGTAATCAGAATGATTTTAAAGCATTTTTTAAGTGAAATACTGTATAAATTACAGAATGAAAGGTTAAAAGTTCGATTTAAACATTTGAGTATTCAGAAATAATATTATTCTTTAATAATATTTGGAAAAGAATAATTTAAACGTGTAGAATCATATTTTCTAAAATATTATTTTTCAATGAGTAGCTTTTTAAATTTTAATTTTTTTAAATATTTACTTTTCAAAACAATATTTTTATTTTATAAATTTAAAATTCTTTTCACTTTTAAATAAAAATTAAAAAGAATTTGAATTCAGTTCAAAATTCAATTATCCGATAACTGATTTTTTTTCTTTCAAAATTATACATAATCATTTTTAGAATTAGTTCAATAAACCATACTATTTGAAAAATTATTCGAAATAATATATTTTTGGAGTGAAAAAAAAAAGTGAAATCGTATCATTTTGATAAATGTAACATGCTAGATAACATGATCTAATAGTCAAAAAAAGACTATAAAAATTAAAAGATACATATTAACAGTAATTATAACAAAATTTTGGTAGTTTGATTACGTTTTGATATTCTTTGATATCAAAGGATATTTGGTATATTGGGTAACATGTCACATTATTATTATTATTATTATTATTATTATTATTATTATTATTATTATTATTTATTTAAGGTAAGTTATTGATACTAGTTAATATTACACTACCTTATCACATGGATCCAAGACCAAAAGGCCTTATAAATACATTTAGTATTCTCCCAAGAATACACACACTCAAATAAATGCTAATTCTCTTCTATAATCCTTCCTTACTTTGTTACTGACTTGAATGTCAAAGAGTCTTTTGCAGTGGATCTTATTTTGTGTTTTAGCCCTGAGGAGCATACATCAGGATTCTCCAATCCACTTAGATCTTGCAACTTGTACACATGTTCATGCTTCAAATTTAGTAAGAACATTTAGTGCCCACTGTGGGATCTTGGTAAAAATTTATCTTGCCTCTACATTTTATGCAATCCTTACAAGAGGTAACTCATTATGGTCAGAATTTTGCAATGTCTTGTAAGAATGCTACCTTGACACTATTCCTTTCATTAAATACTTTGAAACTTGTTACAAGATTGACATGTGTAATAAATCGTACAAGTAATACAGTGGACAAATTCAAATATCCTATCCCATAGGGATTAATGCAGTCTAAATAAAATGGTTAGTTACTGTAAAGTGTGAGAATAACAAAACATTTGTCATTTCAAGGAAAAATGTAAATTTAAAATTAAATGTAAAGAATAAACAAAAATTGACACAATTGAAACAAATAGCTTGATTGAGAAAAATATAGGATAAAAACCTAATCGGGATTGGGTTTCATGATTCCATTGAAAGTAAAAATAATAAACAATATATTTCTATTATTGTCTTTCACATTCGCAAGACTATGTAACAAGTCTTAATGTCTTGGTGGCAAGTCTAAACTTTAATAAGAACCCTAATGTATGAGACATTTCCTTATTAAAAGTTCGCATTAAACCCTAAGTTCGGATGTTAAGAATGACCAATGATATACTCTATGTCTAGATGCACAATCAATTAGTTGTATATTCTAGTATAGGTTCTAATATTGTGTTCAATGATTAGATACTCACAAATATGCACCATATCTAGAACATGCAATTAAATATCATAATCTAGGTTTCTAAACTATCTTTTGGATAAGTATGGACTCTCGCACGTGCAAAATTTATAGACTATGCAGTTAAATCAACAATAAAACATAAGCGGTTATGGAAAATAATTATATTGAATGAAGAATTTACAGAGAATTAAGAATACATTACAATCAACCCCGTGAATGAGGAATGTAACACCACATCTGATATGTCGTGTATGATTTAAAAATTTCCAAAACTTCAAAACACAACCTTTGATACCATCCTATTAAATAGGAACTTCACAACCATTTCATTTATAAAAACCACTTGTCATAATGTCCTTTGAATAAAACTTTATTATCCAAAGAAAACATCATTAAAACTCAAACTAATTCGGTATAAGTTGTCAAGAAAAGTTAGTACAAATACTTCCAAATGAAAATAATTCTCAAAATAGACAATTATCACATCATAGTCCAAAAATAGTTCTAAACAAGTCTTTCCCCTGAGCTCCTCATAGTTAGGCATCTCCAGTAGCATCTGCATCAACATCTACTCTCATATAACACACACGTTATATGATCATCGCACAAACACAAACAACACACAAAAGAAAGGGTGAGCTAACCCATGCCACCCAAGATATCGACACAACACATGCTCCAAAACCACAACATGCAATCATCAACATGTTACCTTAAAGTAATATAAATGGTATGACATTCTCTCATAACCAACCACTCTACATTTCCTTCACAACAATGCCTTTGGAAAGGGTATTTCCCCCGCTTTCCATATACTTACAAGCAACAATTATACTCGCTTTACAAAGCCTTGGATAAAAGCACTCTTGCTAAGCTGATGCCAAAGACTTATGGCTGAAAGAAACACTTTTACCTTGACTCAATAAAGTGCTTTGGATAAAAGAACCATCATGGATTTACTCAACAAAATTCAAAAGGCACAATGTTGCACATATTTAACTTAATGCCTCTCAATAAAACTTACCAAAGACTTGCACAACCTATACTCACACTTCACCATAATACTTGGCACTTACCAATTGGCACATAATTCCACCACTAATTACTTCCAATTTCATATTCACAACACAAAAATACCAAATCCTCAAGCATCAACAGTATTGCAAATATTACGTACCAAATAACCATGATCATAACCTATTGCATACATGAACATGAACAACGATCAACTCAACTTACCTTTCATAAGCAATTTTTGCCACTAATAATTTCTCAACACAATTCTCTGTTGTCCAAATAAAACACTTTTCCAAAGCCACAAAAAATATTGCATAACAACAATTAAAACTATCCTTCATATCAGTATACCCCAAAATCATGAACACCACTATATCAACATAGACTTACCCAAGAGATGCTCAAATAATTTCACTACACTAGCCAAACGATCATATAAAAATTCCCAATCCTAGTTCATCCCCTATTCACAAACAATATTACAATGATTTTTTTTCTAGACACAACAAATCTTTCTTTACGCCAAAACTTAATCTAAATTGTACTGTTTACAATCCCTCCATTGATTCATCCATACATGAATATAGATCAATAATCAAAATCATATAGTGCTCATAAATAATAATGCATCTTACATCCCAACTTCAACCATTTTACCGAAGAAAAAAAAATTGTTTCTCTTACAATTCCATATTCTCATTGCAAAATATTTTTATCCAATCAACCACAAAAGAATAAGAAGGAAGTTTAAGCTCATCTTACTTGGAATTTCTGAAACAAGAGTTCTCTTCTTTAAAAATTGAAAATTCCACTGCTCCAAAAAGAGACTCTCCTTCCTATCTCCTCTGCCTCCAAAACTTAACCAAAATTTGGATTTCTCTATCTCGGAGCTACGTCGCCTCACCACTCCTTACAACCCAAAATTTAACTCAGGGAAAATCATTCTATTCTAATTTCCCTTTTTAATAATCCATTTTAAATTAATAAAATAATCCAAATAATGACTGCACTAAATAGAAATTATTTTGACCACCCTTTTCAATTTTCTACTCATAAAAGAATTAAAAATTAAATTTTTAATATTTATTTTTTGTACTTAATTCACCTCGATGAGCTATTATTTCCTATGTTTGTGACTAGATACAACGAATTTGTATTCAACCTTTCATATTCCTAAGAGCACCACAAAAATATCAAAAAAAAAAAAAAAAAAAAAAAAAAACAACAGTCATGCCTTTGAGCACCAGAAAAATACCAAAAAGAAAAAACATTCTTTCTTTTTGCTCTGGCCAAGATTCAAACTCACTACCTCTAAATGTCAAACCAACACACCAAACCATATCAACCATCCCATTTTTTCTTAACAACCACATTCACAACAAACATTACAATAATACCCTCATAATAAAACATGCCAAATAAATTACAAATAATTATAAAATTATATGTCACACCAAAGGCACACATAAAATCTTCCAAATCAATTATAAAAATAATATTTAAAATATAAACACTATAAATACACTCATTAAGAATCAAACCCATGACTATGCTACATTTCATCTCTAACTATATCATTAACTATTAATTTGATTATTACTCTTCACATCAAATTACCACTTTGAAATAATAATTATTGTTCCTGAGTCTTACAAGGAAGTTAGATACGTTAGCTACAAGGCACACTGAATACTAGATTGAGGTTGAAATTGAATGTCTTCATCCTTCAAAATGCCCTTCTACGTCAAGTGTAGAGATATCAAGTTTCTTTCTTTTCAAATGTGTTTAACCTATGCCAGGACCTTCTTTATATATATATATATATATATATATATATATATATATATATATATATATATATATATATATATATATATCTTTTAATCTTTGGAGATTCCATATCTTCTAATTATTCTTCAATTATTCTCACTTGTAATTTGAGTAACTAACTTTGTGGATATATGATACTGTTAATAATCTTCTCAAATCTCTAAGATTTTCCTTTATTTGTAGAATATAATTCACACATTTATCTTTTCTACTTTTATTTAATAAAACTTAAAATATTATATAAAATCCAAAAATAAAATAATAATAATAAACATAAAAATAACTAAAATAAAAACATGATAATATCAATTATCATCAGATATGATATGTACGGAGGTGTGAGTTCATGCTTTATACTTTCATCATCATAATACTTCTGAAACTCCAATGAAGTGTATTCTCCTCCCCTATCTGTTCTCAAGAATTTGATGTTCCTTTCGCATTGTTTTTTTACCAGCCTTTTGAACTTTTTTAGTACCCCCAATGTCTCATTTTTCCTTCTAAGCAAATAAGACCAGACTTTTATAGTTAGATCATCAATGGAAAGAAGGAAATACTTGTTGCCACCAGGTGTCTCAACTTTAATGGCCCTCACACGTATGAGCAAACAATTTCAAGCTTTTCCTTTGTTTTCTGAGGCAGATGCTTTTGAAATCTTCCTCTAGTATGTTTACATTGCACACATTCTATGCAAATAGTTTCTGGAACATCCAACCTTTGTTGTAGCTTGTAGTTCTTTTTTTCGTCACTTGTAGTTGTACTGCTTATTTATGAAAGACCACTTTCAATCACCTTTGTTACTTCTTAGAAACTAAAATGGCCTTCATTATGGTTTTCCAGTCATCGGACATTTTACCATCGAATACTAGCAAGCCACCCTGAACAATACCATCCACACTAGCCATGTTGTATCTTGCACAAAAGATCACATATGCACAAAATATTTTCCGACAAAGTGTATTATTTCACGATGAATGGCTAAAGAAGATGATTATGTGATTCACCGCTTCATGATGGGCTCATATCATGGTCATTGTTCCATTATCAACATGTAGTTTTGCCAAGGTAATCAATAAAATTATTTACAATGAAATTAAAAAAATTATTTATATTTATTTTTAAAATTTAAAAAGTATACTCGTGTTTTCCATAATTTATATTAAAATCTATTTTATTTAAACTGAAACTTTATGAAAATATTAGTGATAAATTTTAATATTTAAAAATTAGTAAATTTGAAAATAATTAATTTAATCCAAAATAATATTTATAGACTAATTGTGTTGACATTTGTTTTTGTAAAAAGTTTCCATTACTAAGCTAATATTTATTAAAAAAATATAGATCTCAATTTTTAATTTTTAGTGAGCTATATAAATTTAAAATTAACAATAATAATAATAATAATAAATAAATAAATAAAAACGAACAGGAAGTGTATGGGCTTAAACTGGGTTTATGCCTTGCAAGGTCCAACCAATATAAATGTTTGACTCTCACCACATAAGCGATCCATAGGTGCCTCACCGAAATTTCAAAACTCTTCAACTCTGTTCTTCGTCGCAACACAGCGAGAGAAGGAAGATAGAAGATAGATTTGTCTATAGTCACAGATACACATAGTTTTTTAAAGGTCAGAAATATCTTCTTCACTCTCATTGTTTTTCTTTTTTTTTCTCATTCTTTTTTCTTTTTTTTGTTCATCTCATTCGTTTTGCGTCCTCATTGGGTCGCAAATTACAGTGCATCCCATTGACATTCAAAGATTCAAAGTTGAGTATTTAATCGGAATGTGCACTCTTTATGTAATTATCAATCATGGGCACTTCTTTTATGAATTGTGTGCATGAAAGAATGAACTAGTCTGCTGCAAGATTCACTTCTTTTGTGTGTGATAATGAATTGTTTCTGAAGATGCGTTTAAAGGTGTTAAATGGGAATATTTCCTTCTTTTTTACGTCCAAGCAAGTATTCTTTGGTTTGTTTTTGACCCAACTCAACTTTGTTATCTCTGTTTTCAAGGTATCCACCTTTTGTAAAACTCTTGGCTGTGGTATATGTAATTTTTCTTTTATTTCTTTTTTCTTGTAAGGGATAGTGAAAACCAGAAACGAATTAACCTAATTTCTCCCAAATTTTGTTTTCTTTTACTCTATAGAAACAAGAGTGTGACCGGAATTCTTGATCCTGCACTAAAAAAGTATGAAAATATTGTATTCCGATGTTTAAAAGTTTGTGACTTTGTTGATGTTGTTAATGTGCACATTAATAAATACTGCATAAGCTTTTTACATATTTGTGAGGCTGTGATTATGATTATGCAGCCAAAATGATTCTTTAACAAATAGATGACTTGGTATCCAATATGCTCCCAATAGTTTGATAAATATGTATCCTAAGCCTAAACTCAGATTCTTTAAGGTTGAATATGATGATCACTGTTTTATCCTTGCAAGTGTGAATATGAGTTTGTGATGGATGGTGTTGAATATGATGATCACTGTTTTATCCTTGCAACTGTGAATATATGAGTTTGTGATGGATGGTTTTCTGATACTTTGCATTACTGTGAAGATAGATATTGTTAAAATCTGTTAGTGATGGATTGCTCTGATAGTGCAAGTAAAAAGGCAAAATCCGCTACAGGGAGTAGTGTTATCCGGAGGAGACCTCGTGTACTACTTGCAGCGTGTGGAAGTGTTGCTGCTGTAAAATTTGGACATGTTTGCCGTTGTTTTGCAGAATGGGCAGAAGTAAGGGCAGTTGTCACAAAATCATCCTTGCGTTTTATATCTGCACAAACATTTCCTACGGATATTCATGTATTTTGGGATGATAATGAATGGAACACTTGGAAAAGGATAGGTGATCGTGTGGTTCATATTGAGCTTAATAGATGGGCTGAAATCATGGTCATTGCTCCATTGTCAGCTAATACTCTTGGTAAGGTAATCAAACTGACAAATTTTGCTGGTTTTATCTCTTTCTATCTGCATTATCATGTGATAAAGACATCACCATGCATTGAACAAACTGTGTGGTGTAAAACCGGTCTGTTTGTGCAACCATGGTGAATAATCTATTAATAGAATATATGTAAGTTCCTTATTATCATGTAATGTTCAATGTCATTCTTGGATTTAGATCTTCTCCATTGTTGAATAATAGAATGTATTCATTGTTAGAGAGGATATAGTTTTTATTAAATAAAAAACTCACTATGATTAGCAATGACATTGTGTGATCCATGTAATCTGAAAGAATTTGGTGTTGCTGTATGATTGGTCATAGGAATTAGATATGTCACACATTTCTGCATTTAGTCAATATTGAAACTGTTAAAATCAAGATCAAATGACTTATATTTTATTTATTATATCCAACTTATAAAACACATTCTCTGTATGTGAACTTATCTTCATCTATCAATACTAGTTCATGATTCCAAAAATGCATGAATGTAGGGAATCTAATTAGTAGGACACAAGATTGATAAAATTTCTGGCCACTTAACAAAAAACAAGGATTCAAATCTGATTCACCTCTTGTATAAGTCTATGAGCATGTTCCAATTGGCTCTTGTTATATTTCTCACTCAGAAATGTTTTGTTGTAGATAGCGGGAGGGTTATGTGACAATCTTCTGACATGTATTGTGAGAGCATGGGATTACAGAAAGCCACTTTTTGTGGCACCATCCATGAACTCTGTTATGTGGAAAAACCCTTTCACAGAACGACATTGCATTGCCATTGATGAGCTCGGCATCTCTCTCATCCCACCTGTCACACATAGGGCAGCTAATGGGGATATTGAGCATGGGGCAATGGCTGAACCTTCTACCATTTACTCAACCGTGAGGCTCTTTTATGACTCAAAGATGCAGTAAAAGGAGTTTTTAATCAGGACTAACAATTTTGACCATTATGGTGTAAGTATGGATTTTTGGTTGTCAAGAATCTTCACTCTTTTTGACCTTTAATCAATTGAGTTGAGTACTTAACATACTGTGATCATATTTGATTTGGTCATATAGTTTCATTGAGCAGTGCCTCTTTACTCTGTAGTAACTTAATAAGTAATAAGACCCTGCATGAGATTGTTTACTTAATGGCAGATGGTTATGTTGGTTTTTATGTTTTCTCTTGCAATGGTTTTTAAAGTTAAACATTTTAAGAATATTATGTGAAAACTAAATAATGTTCCTAAATCCTAAATAACAATAACAAGATAATTACAAATCCAAACAAATTTTTTACCATGGAGATGCTTTGAGAGAAAACTCAGTTTTGGATATTTTTTGGTATTAAGGTAATCTAATGTCCATCTTGCTTAGGAAGGGGCTTACTGCATGTCAGGCTAGTCGTTCAGATTTTTGTCTTTTTAGTTTTCTCTTTGTACCAAAAAAATATCAATTTGAAATTATTGTAATTACATTTTTAAATTTAAAACAAAAAAACTATAATTGTGTCTTTGATCTTACAAGACTCTTGGCTTAGATGAAGGTCTGATATGTGTACAGCTTTTTCAACCTATAAAACTATAATATTCAATTTAGTTCGAGTCCTGACTCTCCACTTTATCATCCATAATTCTTCACTTCATCAATTTCATTACTCTTTTTATCAACTTCTGGAACACAATAAACATGACTATTATCTCTCTTCTCTAAAGATCGTTGACAGTAATCAACAACTTAATTTAAATCATGTCATGACAAAACTCATACCAGATTATCTCTTAGACCTATTTTTCCCTTTTATCCCCAATTTCATTTCAAAATATAATAAGTATTGCAACGACTTACATTCTTACATTCATTATATGATCACATAATAAAAGACGATCCATGTAACACAATTAGTACCATCTTGTATAGTGTCTCGTTATCAATTTAAATGGTGTCAAGAAAAATGACCAAATTGAATCCAATTTTATAAAATAAAGATCAACTTGAATGAGAAAAAAAAAAGGACTAAATTGAACAACTACAAACTGTATCAAAATAATATTTAGAACATAATTTTATAATACAGAGAGATTAAATTAGATAAAGTATTTTAATTATTATAAAGTAAAAATATTTTAACATTAAAATGTTTAATAATTAAAAAAATACCAGTTTATGATATTTTTCAGTGTTACTTAATATTATTTTTAGTTAAAGATACAATATTTTTTAGTTAATGTTAACAAAATAATTATTTTTATTAAAGCTGATTATTGTTTTTTGTCTGTGAATGTTGGTGATAGTTATTTCATATAACATTGATTATGTTATTTCTTAACATAATTAGTCTAAGTCTTTATACTATTTTGTTTTTTTCGATGTCGGCCAAACATTTTCAAGAGTTATATTAGTAGAGGTAATTATAAATAAGGTTGGTAAAGTTTTTTTTTTTCTATGTTAACACAAATTCTGGTCAACTTTTGGGAAAAAAAAACATTCGTGACATTTTGATTAAAAAATAACCATTGCAAACATTTAAAAAAATAACCAAAGAAAAAAGCTTTAATTAAATTTTTTCCTTGTCAATAAATACAAAATTCTTGATTAATGTTCATAAAAAAATTAATATTATCTTGCAGTAAAAAAATCAATATTAAAAAAAACTCTCATAATTGTCTAAAAAGAAAAAAAATCTCATAGTTCTGTGATAAAACAATTTTAACTAATAAATAATGTTGTAACTTATTTCAATTGTAAATGAACTAACAATATCTTAATATTAATAAAAAAATATAACAACATAATATATAAGAAAGATAACTTCGTCGTATCATACGAAGATACATGTAAAAAAGAAACGACTGTAATGTCTCTTATCAATTATATTATACCTGGTCTATCCTATTATCAATACTTCTATGTTATTGTATAAGATAATTTCTCACACAATTTTTTTTTCTAAGTTTATTTTCTAATAACCACCTTTTTAAATTCAAATAATTATTCATAATTAATAATTTTTTTTTCAATTTTTTTCTTATAAATATTTTTTAAAATTTAAATAATTATTATAATAAATAATTAGTTATATAATAAAAAAGTTAGACACCTTATTTATTTTTATAATTATTTTAATTAAAAATATTTTATAATTTAATCAACTATTGCGGAAAAAATGATTATTTATTAAATGAATTAAATAATATGTTAAATATGGTTATTTTTCACATCGTGTACTTGTATAAACTTCCATTAAATTTTACTACTTAATATCTTTCTCTAGTCAGTTTGATATTACTAGAATATTATAATATTATGGTTGAACCTTCACTCTACTAAGCTACATTTCCACACGTTTTTTTATCTCAAAATCTCAAACATTGAAGTTCAAACATAAATTATTCCTCTACCCTTTCATTGAGATCATAAACTAGATAGGTCTCAAAGTTTTTAAACATGATTAAATATATTTTTTATCATTTAACTTTAGGTAATAATTAAAATTAGTTTTTTTTTTTTAACTTTAAACCAATTTAGTCTCTATGTTTAGGAATGCATAAATTTAATTTTTTCAACTAAATTTTGTTAAATTTATTTGATATTTCAAACGTATTTTTCAATTTACATTAAAGAAAAAATGTATGAAACAATTCAGATATTATCGTAAAATTCATCGGAAATATCAACTAAACTTAAAAAAAATTATTAAAATAACTAAATTCACACATTTTGTAGGTTAAAGAGTATATTGGACTAAAATTTCAAAAATAAATTAATTCCAATTTTTCATTAAAAATTATTAAAAGACAAATATATATATTTCAGCCTTTTAAATGCTAAAATAATACAGATAAAATAACAATCGCTTCACCTAATTATTAACAAAAGTAAACAACAAACAAAAATTTTGTTAAAACTTTATTTCAACTTTGATTTTCTTCTTTAATTTTCTTTGTTATAGTTTTTCTTTCACCAATTTTCCTTTCTTCTCTTTCTCTGATTTTTCTCTATTTATCTTTTTTTCGTACTATTCATTTGGTTTAAATAAAACTTTATTTACCTTCCATTTATATACTATTCATCCAGTTTAAATAATTCATTATTTGAGCACACATTAATATTGCCTTTGTTAAAATATTTTCTAAAGCATGGTTTCTACATTTTAAAATTGAAATTGTAAAAGCTTTTGTCATCACAAACAATATAAATTTAATTTTCATTGTCATTTAAAAATATTAGTATATCATTTCCATGGCAATTTTAAATTCTTGATTCTAAAATGACCAGACGTTCTTAAATAAATAAATAAAAAGAGTTGTTTTGATTATTGCTTCTATATTTGATTATGGGTTTAATTTGGGGTTATTTGGATCCGAAACAAAATGTTTGACCGTCACAACCAGTGCTGCGTGTCATAGTTTCCTCACAGAAAATTCAAAAGACTCGAGCTTATCATATATCTCTATCTGTTTCTGAAAACTTTTTGCGCGAAAGAGAAACACACTTTCTGTTAATCATCAAAGTTATATATCTCATTCATAAGGTGATGAACTTTTCTTTACATGTCATTCTTTTTGTTTTTGCATTCTTTGGTTCATTATTCCCTTTGTTCTTATTTCATTTGGTAAGCACCCCATCAATGTCAGAAGCTTCAAAATCGATTCTTTGACAAAGGTTCATGCAGCATTTCTTGTTCAGTGTGGTGTATGTCATGCATCTGTTTCAAGATTCAGCTCTCCATCTTCTTGCCATGATCATGCATGGTCTCTGAATATGTAGGCACTAGTGAGTGTCAAAACTTTCTTTGCTTTCTCATGTACTCAACTCTGAATTCATTTCTGTTTGCTGAAGCTATCAACTTTCTTTCTTGATGTTACAAGCATTTCTATAATTCATGACCAAAGTTTTATCCCTTCACATATATATATCTGAAACAAGAAACCATTGTTCTTTCCCATCTTCTAGTCTCTATGTAGTTCAATATGTTAATTGCAGTTCTTAGATATATACATGCAAGTGTAAATATATGAACTTGGTTTTGTTTTGTGAATGTTCGCATTATCAGTGATAAATGAAAACTGAAGCATGGTTATACATTGACAAATTCATCAGAACAAAGTGCAATTGTTGAAATCTGTGGTGATGGGTGACCCAAATCCTGCGAGTAATATTCGAAGATGTGTTGTTCGGAGAATGCCTCGGGTTCTACTTGGTGCTTGCGGGTGCAATGATGCTGTAAAATTTGGGGTTCTTTATCAACATTTTTCCAAATGGGCAAAAGTAGATGTTGTTTTCACACGATCATCGATACCTTTTATTAATGCTACAGAAATTCCTCATCTAGTATACCTTTTATTAATGCTACAGAAATTCCTCATCTAGTTGCTAATGGTGATCGAACTTCTGCTCATCAGTATCTGGAATGGGCTGATGTCATGGTCATTGCTCCATTGTCTGCAAATACCCTTGCTAAGGTAATCAAACCATTGAGTTCGATTAGAGAGACAAAAACTTATGTAGAATGTTTAAGTTGTTGTTATGTTGTTCATGAATTGAAGTTTTTTATGAGACTTTAACGTTTTTTTTCTTCTAGTGTTTGTTTTAAAGGTGAATTCTTCAACATTGGGGATTTGTGTTGCAGATTGCGCGAGGGTTATCTGATAATATATTGACAGAAATTGTGCGACGTTGGAACCCTAACAAGCCGATTTACGTTGCACCTTCCGTGGACGTTATTACGTGGAATAATCCTTCCACAGAACAACACCGCAAAATATGCGTTGATCAACTTGGCATTAATATCATCGAACCCTCTAAAATGGGTGAAATGGCTGAACCTTCTGAAATTTCTTACACTGTCAAGATCTCTAATGATGAGATTTGGGACTATGTTTATTGTTAGTATTATGGAAAATTGACAACTTATTTTGAGTATTTCGCTCATTGAAAAAGTTTATTTGTAAAAAAGGAGAAAGATTGAAAGGTAATATAGTAATGTAAATATGTGTAAAAATTTGTTTAGTGTGAAACTAATGGTGTCTAAATATTAACGCATATGTACACAATTGTGGCTAAGTTTTTTTATCAATGATTTGATTGTTTTTTTTTTTTTTTTTTTTTTTTTTTTTTTTAATAATTTTTTTTTTTTATTTTTTTTT